>FTDY01001291.1_pt1 | contig 19297 bp, 14 predicted proteins | sample 1640031 | NCBI WGS metagenome assembly FTDY01 (sample SAMEA3914816, study PRJEB12502) | metagenome | biome: forest; material: soil | place: USA | collected 2011-09-16 | depth 0.3 m
ATGGACGGATCGATGGACGAGCTGCTGGACGCCCTCCAGCAGGAGCATCAGGCCGAGCTGCTCGCCGCCGAGGAATGATGCAAGCCCTGCCGGACCTGCGTATCGACAGCGTCACCGGAGTGGAGGTGGTGCTGCCGGTGGCGGGGCCCGGGGTGCGCGCCTTTGCCTTCCTCACCGACTGGTCCATCAGGGCGGTGATCGCCATCGGCTGGTACGTGGTGAGCGCGCTTGCGTACAACGGGCGCTGGAGCCTGGCCCAGCCTCTGGTGCCCGATGCGGCCTGGTTCGTTTTCGTGGTCACCCCGTCCGCGGCCCTCTTCTTCCTGTATCACCCCGTGCTCGAGGTGGCGCTGCGCGGACGCACCCCGGGCAAGCGGATCGCGGGTGTGCGGCTGGTTGACCGCGACGGCGGTGCTCCGGGCGCTGCAGCCCTGCTGATCCGCAACGTGTTCAGGGTGATCGACAGCTTCCCCCTGCTGTACGGAGTGGGGCTCACCGCCGCGTTTGCTACGCGCGAGCATGTGCGCATCGGCGATCTCGCCGCAGGCACGGTGTTGGTTTATGACCGCGGGCACGCGGCTCCGGCCGAGCCCCTGACCGGGAGCGCACCCCGCTGGAGGGCGGCTGCCGAGCGGGCGCGGCGCTTGTCCGAAAGCCGCGCGGAAGACAGCGAGGATGCCGCGCTCCTGACAGACGGATACAGGCTGTTGGCCCGTGATCTCGCCACTGCCCGAGCCGCTGGCCCAGCGACCGCGGATCGCGAGTACCTCGAGTCGGCCTATGCTCAAGCGCACGCCACGCTTCACAAGCCTGCGTGGCCCTTCGGCTACGCGCTGCGCACTTTGTTTCGCGACGAGTTGCCGCAGGTCGTCTCCCGCCTCAGGGCCTACATCCTGTGGTCCACTGCGATCTTCCTGCTGACGGTCGCTGCGGGCTATGCCCTGGTCCATGCGCATCCCGCGCTGATCGCGCTGTTCGCGTCTCCGGAGCTGATCGCCGCGGTGGACAAAGGCCAGCTCTGGACGGAAGGTCTGCTCAACGTCGTGCCCTCCTCGGTCCTGTCATTGCAGATTCTCGCCAACAACATCGTCGTCAGCCTGGTCGCCTACTGTGCCGGCTTCCTGTTCGGCCTGGGCACCCTCTACGTGCTCGGCTTGAACGGCATGATGCTGGGCGCCGTATTTGCGTTCACAGGCCTGCACGGACTCGACGGGAGCCTGTTCCGGTTCATCGTCCCGCACGGGCTCGTCGAGATTTCCGTCATGTGCCTGTCGGGCGCCGCGGGAGCAGCCGTCGGCGAGGCATTGATCCGCCCGACGCGGGCGACACGATCCGAGTCCTTTCGTGCCGCGGCGGCACAGTCCGCGCGGCTGCTCGCTGCCTGCGTCGTGCTGCTGATCGGATCGGGACTCATCGAAGGCTACGTGTCGCCGGATCCGGAAGTCCCCTCGTGGGCCCGGATCGCAATCGGCGTGGCCTACTGGATCTTCATGGTCGCGCTGCTGCGCGGCTGGCTGTTCAAACCCTTCGCGCGCGGCGCAACCGCTCGTATTCTGCAATGACCGTGCGTTCCAGCAACTGCGCCGGGGCCATGACCACGGGCGCTCCCAACCGCTGCAGCAGTATCCGCAGTCCCCGCGCGCGCGCCTCGTGCTCCTGCGCCGCAAGTGAGATCCAGGGATCGTTCCATTCCCGCGCGGGCATCCGCGCCAACTCCGCGATTCCCGAGCTCTGTACGGTTGCAATCACGACCAGGTGAGGCGGAGAGAGCAGTCGCACCGCGTGCGTCAGCCGGTCGGCCGTAGCAGAATCGTCGCAATCCGTGAGCAACACGACCAGGCTGCGGTGCTTGAGCATTCCGCGAATACGCACGGCAGCGCCCACCAGGTCTGATTCACCGGAATTCAACGAGATGCCTTCCAGCGCTCGCCGCACGCGGACCACCGCCGGGAGTCCCCGGCTCGGCGCGCAAACGGCCAGCGGACGATCGGAGAAGACAAGGAGCCCGACCCGATCGTCGTTTGGCGTCACGATCTCGGCAAAGCGGGCGGCGACATTCGCGTAAAGCCCGAATCGGTCGAGGCGCCCGACGCACGCGCGGCTGAAGCGCCCCGCATCCACGGCGAGCATGATGTCGAGATGCTGATCTTCGTTGAATTCCCGCGATACGAGCTTGCGCGCGCGCGCTGTGGCTTTCCAATCGATCCTGGCAAGCGGATCCCCAGGCACATAGCCACGCAGTTGATGTAACTCCGATCCGGCACCCACTGTGCGGCGCGGACGCGCGCCGCCCGGGTTCCCGCGCGGACGCACACCTCGGATCCCATGCGTGTCGGGCGCGACCGCGATCTCACGCGAGGGCTGCAGATTCAATGACCACCAGGCAACTCCCAACGGTCCCAGGAGTCTCGCAGGCAGCGCGGGCCACGATTGCCGCCCGAGCCGCACGGGAACCACGGTCAAGGGCACCCGGACCCTGTCGAACGCGGGTGCAATCACCCTCCGCGACTCGGGCGGTGACCCGGGAGGTGACCCGGCCAAGGGCTCGAAGCCATCAGGCAACGCAGGCATGAATTCGATGACCGCGCGACGGGAGGTGCCATTTCGAAAGACGAATGCTGCCCCCAGCGTGCGCCCGAGAAAGCCCCGCGGCGGCGTCTCGACATCCGCGCTGATCACGGCTCTGCGGACAAAGAATGCCTCGACCGCGAGGCCGATCAGCAGCAGCCCCGCCGGGATATGCCAGAGCGGTGCGAAAAGCGGGTCCCGCGACCACAACCCGGCTATCGCCAGCACCGCGGTCAGGAGTGCCAGGATGTATGCACGCTGCGCGAGATGCATGCAGATTTTCCCGGTGCGAGATGGTTGCCGCTGGATCAGCGTGGAACGGGAGTGTCGGCGAGCACTGTGCGAACGACGTCCGAGTCGCTGATTCCGTCGAGCGCCGACTCGGGTGTCAGCACGAGGCGATGCGCGATCACCCAGACTGCCGCCTCTTTGACATCGTCGGGCGTGACGAAGTCCGCTCCACGGAACCCCGCCGACACGCGAGCAGACTTCAACAGTGCCAGAGCACCTCGGGTCGACAGGCCGAGCGAAAGGCGCGGATGCTCTCGCGTGGCTCGCGCGAGATCCAGGATGTACGCGGTGAGGGCTTCAGACACATGAATGCGCTCCGCTTCGGCGCGCGCCTCGTCCAGGAGCCCGTTCTCCAGCGAGCCCACCGACTGCATGTTGGTTTGCGCCGCGGTATGCATCCCCCCGTAGCGCGCGAGGATGCTCGCCTCGGCCGCACGCTCCGGGTAATCGATGTCGACGCGCAGCATGAAGCGATCCAGCTGCGATTCGGGCAAAGGATACGTGCCTTCGAACTCGCGCGGATTCTGCGTGGCGAGCACCAGGAAGCCGGCGGGCAGGACGAACACCTCCCTGTCCACGCTCACCTGACGCTCCTCCATGGCCTCCAGAAGGGCCGACTGCGTCTTCGGGCCCGCGCGGTTGATCTCATCGACGAGCACCACGTCCGCGAACAACGGACCCGGGCGAAATGCGAAGGTGCGCTGCGCCTCGTCAAAGACATGCACCCCGATGATATCGCTCGGCATGAGATCCGGCGTCCCCTGGATGCGCTTGAATTCACCGCCCAGGACGCGCGCAAGAGTCTTTGCGAGCAGCGTCTTGCCAAGGCCGGGCACTCCCTGCACGAGGACGTGGCCGCGGGCCAACAGCGCCACGACGAGCGCCCGGATGGCGGACTCGGCACCGACCACGACCCGCCCGAGCTCCCGGGCAAGCGCCGCTTCCAGCTTCTGAATGGATGAGCTCATTGCGCCAGTTGCCCCTCGATCCTCAGGATGAGGTTGTGCAGCAATGTCAGGGGCACGCGCCGCGCCGCCAGGGTTTGCGCATGCCACTGCTCCAGCCGCCGTACGTCGGCGCGGGCGACTTGCGTATGCCGCTCAAGATACGTCCACGGCAGTCCATCGGCTGCGCGCGCCCGTGGCACGCGATCGTACAGACGTCGGAAGAACAGCTCGAAAATCCGCCTGGCGCCCTCATCCGGCGGCAGCACCCGGGCGAAGAAACCGCCGGTCGCCCGAACGAGCTCGGCTTCCCGGGGCGCACGGTCCCGCCTGGCCGGCATGCCGAGCCGCGTGGATCCCACCACCCACGCGAGCCAGAGGGCCGCCAGAATTCCGAGCGTGTAGTACAAGCGAGGATCCCGGTAGAAGTCGTCCGGATCATACGCGGCGCTCAGGCCCTGGTGGACATCGTCGAACAACACCGCGCCGCCGGGCCCCAGATGGACACCGAGAATGTTGGCCAGAAGGCGGGCATTGTCGTCGAGGCCCAGCGCGCGATTCGTCAGCAGCGTGCCGAAGCCGCTCACGATCGCGCGCCCCGCGCCGATCCGCCGCGTCCACAGGACGCCGTTTCCCGACGTTCGCTCGTGAGCCAGTGTCAGGACGAATCCATCGTTGGGGAGTGAGACTGACCAGGACTGCCGCGGAAAGTCCGACAGCGCCACGGCCGCGTGCACGCCCGAAAAATAGGCATGCGGGCGGTTGGGCACGAGGAAGGCGCTCTGCGGCTCGATGAACGGCGCATCGGTGGCGGACGCGACGGCAGTGGACGCGACGGCAGTGGACGCGGCGGCGGCGGCATCTGGCGCGCGGGTGGCCCCCGGCTGAAAGTGCAATCCCGTCAGTAGATTCAGATCGCTGGCAGCCAATCCGCCCAGGCCATATGCCCAGTCGGGCTGGTCCGACAGTGCGGCGAGCACCAGCAGCGTATTGCCGGCGCGGACCCAGCGATCGAGGGCCCGAAATTCCTCCGAGCGGTAGCCCGTCGCCACCGGCAGCGTGACGACGATGACGTTGCCCGCCGGGGGCAGGCCGGGACGCGAAAGCAGCTTGTCGAGGTTGTCCTGCAGCGAGACGGTGCGGATGTGTTCCGCAGCCAGCCAGTTCAGCGCCGCAACGTATCCGCTACCCCCGCGTTCACCGGTGGTAGGCCGCGGCACATCCGGGCCCAGTCCGAATCCACGCTCTCGGCCGATGAACGTGGTCAGAAAGAGCGCCAGCGCCCCGAGAGCCGCGGCAAGTATGAGCAGCCTGTCTCTCATCTGCGCAAGTGCTCGAGCAGCGTCCGTCCCCGCTCCACCGCAGCGTCCAGGCTCGCTCTGGAAACCTGCTCACCCGAGAACCTGACTCGCTCGGCGGTAAGCGCCACGTCCGCAAGGAGGGCTCGGTCTTCACCCTCGGCCAGATGCGCGACGTTCGTCAACTCCCGCACGGTGAGTCCACCCGTCTTCGGCAGTCGGCCCATCTCGATGAGGCGCGCAGCGATCAGCTCGAGCAGCATTCGTGGCCGATCGCCGTACGGCGCACGCTGAATCTCCTCCCACCCCTGGGCAGAGTTGGCGGCGGAGCGAACCGGGTGTTCGGGGTTGCTGCGTCGGCGACGCGCCCCGAACAGGCCCGCCAGACGCAATTCATTGCTGACGAGCCCGGCAGCCAGCACGACCACCGCAGCCAGACACAGATAGGAGATCAGCTCGATCGTCGCCTGAGAGGGGCCTACTCGCGCGGTCATCCGATCGAGCCAGCCTGCGGAGGGCGACGGATCGCGCCGCTCGAAAACATCCCGCAGCCACAGCGTCAGGCGCGACCACCATCCCGCCCTCTGCGGCTCCAGGGGCCCCAGATCGTTGAGGATCCCGTGCAGCGATTCGAGAGACGCAGCGCGCGACGGAGCTGTCAGCGCCAGCTCTCCCTGCACCTGGATTCGAAGGGCTGCAAGACTCTCCGCCGTGAGATCGTTTCCCGGCCGCTGCCAATCCGGCGGTAACCAGGCGGCCCAGCTGCTCCCCTCCAGCTGCCGCGTCAGATCAGGACAGCGTGCGGCGATCGTGCCGTAGCCCACGTCGGTCTGGGGATCCAGGCGCCTGATGCAGGCATCGATGGACTCGAGGGCGTTCTGCCCGAATGCAGGCGGCGCGACGGCGGCGACGGCCGCAGAAACGGAGACGGAGGCGGCGGAGATAGCGGCCGCGGCCCCGGCGATCGTCCGCACCCAGGCAATCCGACGCCTCATGCTGCGGCCTGCCGATTCAGGTCGAGGGCTTCCCGGCGCACCAGCAGGTCGCCGTACAGCGCAAGCGCCAGAGCGCATAGAAACGGGGCAGTGACGGCACCGAGGGCGATCACGACCACGGGCAAGTAGGACGTCACGACCGTGAGATCGCCCGTACCGGCAAACTGGAGGAGTACGGCGACCAGCGTGAACATCAGCATGTCGAACACCAGCACGATCGACAGGCCAACGCAGAAGACCGTGAAAGCGCGCAGCGCATTGCCGGACACCAGCCGCAGACTGTACCGCAGAGCTTCGACGGGCCGCTTCCCCGACAGCAGCACCGCCTGTGCGCCCAGAGAAAAGGCCACGGCCAGGTAAATGCCCGGCAGGACGAGAAAGACGAGCCCGGCGAGCACCGCCAGCAATGCCAGGACGAGCGCCGCCACCATGATGGGCAGCTTGCGAAGCGCCGCGGAGAGATCCTGCCCGGCGGGGCTCGGCAGCCCCTCGAGGAGAGCTTTCTGACGCAGGATGACCGCACTCCACAGGGCAATGCTCACGAGCATGCCGAGCAGGAAGAACAGCCACCAGAGCGCATCGCCGGAGCCCAGCGGCCTGCCCGTTGCAACGTCGTAGATGCTTTGTAGCTGACTGGCCACCATCGCGAGCAGCCCGTAGGGCAGGCACTTGACCAAGGTGACCTTGAAGATGAGGAAGGCCGAGTCGAGCACTTCACCGATCGACTGGGGGCGCGAGGGTGGATACAAAACGGACGGCATCCGCGAATATTACAGCTATGACTGCCCAGCTCACTGTCGAAGCGCTGCTGGAGCGCGGTGTCCGCCGTCTCAACGAGACCGCTGCGGCTGCACCGCGGCCGCAACTCGAGGCAGAGCTGCTGCTTGCGCACGCGATGGGCGCGAGCCGGACACACGTGACCACGCATCTGGAGCAGGCGGCGGACCCGGGCCAGGCGCGCCGCTACCACGAGCTGATCGAGCGGCGGGCTGCCGGGGAGCCGCTCGCTTACATCGTGGGGCGCAAGGAATTCTGGTCGCTCCCGCTCAAGGTCGGCCCCGCAGTGCTGGTGCCGCGCCCGGAGACCGAGCTGCTCGTGGAACGGGCCCTTGCGCTGCGTCAGGAACCTGCCGGGCGCGTTGCTGACCTCGGGACCGGGTCCGGAGCGATCGCCCTCGCGCTGGCGAGCGAGCGGCCACACTGGGCCGTCGCCGCTACCGATATCTCTGCGGCGGCGCTCGACGTGGCTCGCGCCAACGCCGCTGCGCTCGGGCTCCCGCAGGTTGAGTTCCTGCTCGGGAACTGGTTCGAGCCTCTGGGGGAGCGCACATTCGACCTCGTAGTGAGCAATCCTCCCTACGTTGCCGCCGACGATCCCGCGATGCAGGACGCTGCACTGAAGCACGAGCCGCGGGTGGCGCTCACTCCCGGTGTCGACCCGCTCGCCTGTCTGCGCGAGATCGTCCGGTCGGCGCCGGACCGTCTGGAGCGCAACGGGTGGCTGCTGCTGGAGCATGGAGCGGATCAGGCGGCGGCCGTGGCGCTCGAACTTGTGGCGCGTGGCTTTAGTCACGTACGCTCCCACCGAGATCTCGCCGGACACGAGCGCACGACTGAGGCTCAGTGGACGCAAGGGCTCTTCCGCATCGATCCCGCACCGAGGACTCCAATGGCAACCGTCAGATTCGAGACGACACATGGCCCCTTCACGATCGAGCTCTTTCCCAAGGAAGCGCCGGTGAGCGTGGAGAACTTCCTGCGCTATGTCGATGAAGGCTTCTTCGATGGCACGCTCTTTCACCGCATCGTGCCTGGCTTCGTCATCCAGGGTGGCGGCCTGACCGCGGACTTCAGCAACAAGAAGACGCATGCGCCGATAGCCAACGAGGCGAAGAATGGGCTGAAGAACGGCCGGGGTTGGCTGTCGATGGCGCGCACCAGCGACATCAACAGCGCGACGTCGCAGTTCTTCGTGAACCTCAAGGACAACGAGTTCCTGGATCACGGACCTCGGGATTTCGGCTATGCCGTGTTCGGCCGCGTCACCGAGGGCATGGAGACCGTCGACAAGATCGCGAAGGTCGGAACGGGCAGGCGCAAGGGACACCAGGACGCTCCCCTCGAGGACGTGTTGATCGTCTCCGCGCGCCGCGCCGATGCGTCCTGATCACGCCTGATGCGGTGAGGTCAGATGCGGCCTGACCGCGCACAGAACGGCACGGCTCTCGGCCGGCTCCTGAAGTGGATCGTCGTCGCGATCCTGACCTGGGTGGGCGTGACCGCCGCCGTGGTGCTGTTGCTGCGATGGGTGAATCCGCCAACGAGCGCGTTCATGCTCACTGCGCGCGTCACGGCGTCCATCTTACGGGACACGGGGTATCGAACAGACTATCAATGGGTGAGTCTCGAGCACATCTCGCCGCACGTGGCGCTCGCGGTGATCGCCTCTGAGGATCAGCTGTTTCCGTTTCATGGCGGATTCGATCTCAACTCCATCCGGGAAGCGGTGCGTGCCAGCGAGCGCGGCAAGCGCCTGCGCGGCGCCAGCACGATCTCCCAACAGGTGGCGAAGAACCTGTTCCTGTGGTCGGGGCACAGCTTCATCCGCAAGGGCCTCGAGGCCTGGTTCACAGTGCTCATCGAGGCGCTGTGGCCCAAGGAGCGCATCCTCGAGGTGTATCTCAACGTCATCGAGCTCGGCAAGGGGCTCTACGGCGTCGAGGCGGCCTCCAACCGGTACTTCCACAAGGACGCGGCCGGGCTGTCATCGTCCGAGGCGGCCTTGCTGGCAGCCGTGCTGCCCAATCCCATCCGCCTGCGCGCCGACAATCCGTCGCGCTACGTCCTGTCGCGGCGCGATTGGATCCTCGGCCAGATGCGCGACCTCGGCGGCTCGAGCTACCTGCAGGCCGTGGAGCGCGAGTCGAAGAGCCATCGATAGCCTGTCCCCGCATGAGAGGGGTCCTTTGCCGGGCCGTAGGAGCCAGGGATGGCGAGTCCGGAGCCCCCATGGATGGGTTCATGGCGTCCCGGCAAAGGACCCCTCTCATGCCGGGACAGGCATCATCGATTCTCAGGCCGGCTCGTACCCCAGGTTCGGCGACAGCCACCGCTGCATCTCCGCGACGCTCATCCCCTGGCGCTTCGCGTAATCCTCCACCTGGTCGCGGTCGATCTTGCCGATGGCGAAGTAGTGCGCGTCGGGGTGCGCGAAATACCAACCGCTGACCGCCGCAGTCGGATACATCGCATAGGACTCCGTCAGCCGGATGCCCACGGCGCGCTCAGTGTCGAGCAACTGCCAGAGCTTCGCCTTCTCCGTGTGATCGGGGCAGGCGGGGTACCCCGGTGCCGGACGAATGCCGCGATACTCCTCGTGGATCAGCTGGTCGTTGGTGAGCGTCTCGCGTGCGGCATAGCCCCACAGCTCGCGCCGCACGCGCTCATGGAAGTGCTCCGCGCAAGCCTCTGCGAGGCGATCGGCAAGCGCCTTGAGCATGATGCTCGAATAGTCGTCGTGCGCACGCTCGAAGCGCGCCACGTGTGCCTCGATGCCAATGCCGGCTGTAACGGCAAACGCACCGATATAATCGGGCACACCGCTGGACTTCGGCGCGATGTAGTCCGCCAGGCACTCGTGCGGCTGGCCGTCGGGCTTGCCCTTCTGCTGGCGCAGGAAGGCAAGCGTCGTGAGCACGTTGGTTCGCTGCTCGTCCGCATACACCTGAACGTCATCGCCGACGGAGTTGGCCGGGAAGAGGCCAACGACGGCGCGCGCCTTCAGCCAACGCTCCGCGATCAGCGTCTTCAGCATGCGGCGCGCGTCGGCGTACAGGTTGCTGGCGGCCTCGCCCACGATGGGGTCGGACAGCACGTCGGGAAACTTCCCGGCGAACTCCCAGGCGTTGAAGAACGGCATCCAGTCGATGTACCCGAGCAGCTCGCTCAGGGGGTATTCCTCGAACCGATGAATCCCCGGTGCTCGCGGCGCAGTGGGCGACAGGCTCCCCCACTCGATCCGGCGGCGATTCGCCCGGGCCTGCTGCAGGCTCACTTCCGGCGACTTCACTCGCTTGCCCGCATGCTGCTCGCGGCGGCGCGCGTGGTCTTCGTTGATCTTTGCGATGAACGGCACGCGCATGGAAGGCGTGGACAGCGACTGACACACACCCACGGAGCGCGACGCGTCCTTCACGTACACAACACCCGGTTGGTACTGCGGCGCAATCCTTACCGAAGTATGCGCCGGCGAAGTCGTGGCTCCCCCGATCAACAGCGGCACTTTGAAGTTCTGGCGCTGCATTTCCTTCGCGACGTTCACCATCTCATCGAGCGAGGGCGTGATGAGCCCCGACAGGCCGATGAAGTCGGCATTTTCGCGCCGCGCCGTGTCGAGAATCTTCTCGCACGGGACCATGACGCCCAGATCGATGACTTCGTAGTTGTTGCATTGGAGAACCACACCGACGATGTTCTTGCCGATGTCGTGAACGTCTCCCTTGACCGTGGCGATCACGATGCGTCCATTGGTGCGGGCCGCGCCCCCCTTGCTCTGCTCGATGTAGGGCACCAGGTGCGCGACTGCCCGCTTCATCACCCGCGCGCTCTTGACCACCTGCGGCAGGAACATCTTGCCCGACCCGAAGAGGTCTCCCACGACGTTCATGCCGTCCATCAGCGGGCCTTCGATGACCTGCAGGGGCCGCTCGAAGGTGAGGCGCGCCTCCTCGGTGTCCTCGATCACGAAGTCATCGATCCCCTTCACGAGGGCGTGCTCGAGCCGCTTCGCGACGGGCAGGGAGCGCCATTCGAGGTCCGCCTGAGGCTTCGCGCCGCTCTCGCCCTTGAATTGCGCTGCAATCTCCAGCAGCCGCTCGGTCGCGTCGGGCCGCCTGTTGAGGACGACGTCCTCCACGATCTCGCGCAACTCGCGGGGAATCTCCTCGTAGATGCCGAGCTGGCCCGCGTTGACGATACCCATGTCCATCCCGGCGGCGATGGCGTGGTACAGGAACACCGTGTGCATCGCCTCGCGCACCGGATCGTTGCCGCGGAACGAGAAGGACACGTTGCTCACGCCCCCGCTCACCAGGGCATGCGGAATCCGGCTCTTGATCTGGCGCGTCGCCTCGATGAAGGCGAGGCCGTAGGCGTTGTGCTCCTCGATTCCCGTGGCGATGGCGAAGATGTTCGGATCGAAGATGATGTCCTCGGGCGCCAGGCCGACCTGCTCCGTCAGAATCCGGTAGGCGCGCTCGCAGATCGCGACACGCCGCTCGACCGTATCCGCCTGTCCCTGCTCATCGAAAGCCATCACCACGGCGGCTGCGCCGTACAGGCGGATCTTGCGCGCGTGCGCGATGAAGATCTCCTCGCCCTCCTTCAGGCTGATCGAGTTGACCACTGCCTTGCCCTGCACGCACTTGAGCCCCGCCTCGATCACGGTCCACTTGGACGAGTCGATCATCACCGGCACGCGCGCGATGTCCGGTTCGGCGGCGACGAGATTCAGGAAGCGCGCCATCGCGGCCTCCGAATCGAGCATGCCTTCGTCCATGTTGACATCGATCATCTGCGCGCCGCTGGCGACCTGCTGGCGCGCAACGTCGAGCGCGGCGGCGTAGTCGCCCGCCTCGATGAGCTTGCGGAATTTCGCCGAGCCCGTGACGTTCGTGCGCTCGCCGACGTTGACGAACAGGGAATCCGCGTCGATGTGCAGCGGCTCGAGTCCCGCCAGCCGGCACTTCACGGCGATCTGCGGAATCTCACGCGGCTTGAACTGGCTCGTCGCGGCGCGAATCTGCCGGATGTGTTCCGGGGTCGTCCCACAGCAGCCGCCGACGATGTTGACGAGCGCGCCTTCGCAGTAGTCGCGCAGTATCGCCGCCGTCTGCTCTGCCGTCTCATCGTATTCACCAAAGGCGTTGGGCAGCCCCGCGTTCGGGTAAGCGCATACGTAAGCATCGGCGACGCGCGCAAGCTCCTGCACGTAGGGCCGCAGCTGCGACCCGCCGAGGGCGCAGTTGAGCCCCACCGCCAGAGGCCGGGCGTGGCGGATGGAATTCCAGAAGGCCTCGGTCGTCTGGCCCGAGAGCACGCGCCCCGAGGCGTCCGTGATGGTGCCGGAAATGACGATGGGGACCTCGACGCCGATCTCATCGAACAGGCTGTAGGCCGCGTAGATCGCAGCCTTGGCGTTGAGCGTGTCGATGACCGTCTCGATGAGAAGCAGATCGACTCCGCCCATCAACAGGGCGCGCACCGAGTCGGAATACGTCGTGACGAGGTCGTCGAAGGTCACGTTGCGGAAGCCCGGATCGTTCACGTCCGGGGACAGCGAACTCATACGCGTCGTGGGACCGAGCGCGCCTGCCACGAATGCGGGACGCTCCTGGGCCCTCGCAAACTCGTCTGCCACCTTGCGCGCAATCTGCGCTGCACGGTAGTTGAGCTCGGGAACGAGTGCCTCAGTGCCATAGTCCGACTGCGAGACGGCGCTCGAATTGAACGTGTTCGTCTCGATGATGTCGGCGCCCGCTTCCAGATAGGTGCGGTGGATGGCCGAGACGATGTCGGGACGCGTGAGGGTGAGAATGTCGTTGTTGCCTTTCAGGTCGCGCCCATGTCCGCGGAAGCGCTCGGCACGGTAGCCGCGCTCGTCCAGCTGATGTTGCTGGATCATCGTGCCCATGGCGCCGTCGAGAATGACGACCCGCTGCTCGAGCAATCTCTTCAGCCGCTCGATGCGTTTGCTGCGCGCGGCCTCATCCGGCGGAACGATGCCGAACGGCGCCGCGGCCACGCGAGGCGAGCCGCCCTCGTTTGCACGGTCGGCGTGCAGCCCTACGAGGTTCTTCCCCTCCGGCCCTGTGTGACGGCATCCGCTCATGCGACGGCTCCTTCGCACAGTGGCGCGGCAAAGGTCTTCCTTGCGGCGCGCACTCCCAGCGCGTGGCAGATCGCGTACGTCAATTCGGCGCGGTTCAAAGTGTAGAAGTGAAAGTCCCGCACGCCGTGATGCACGAGCGACTGCACCTGCTCTATGGCCACGCTCGCCGCGATCAGCCGGCGCGTTTCCGGGTCGTCTTCCAGTCCGTTGAACCGCTCGCGCAGCCACTCGGGAATGGTGGCTCCGCAGCGCTCGGCGAAGCGCAGCACCTGCGGGAAGCGCGTGATGGGAAGAATGCCGGGAACGATCGGCGCCCGGATTCCGGCACGCTCGCAACGATCACGAAAGCGCAGGAAGACGTCCGGGTAGTAGAAGAACTGCGTGATGGCGCGCGCGGCGCCTGCGTCGATCTTGCGCTTGAGGTTGTCCAGATCGGCGCTGGCGGACAGCGCCTCCGGATGGACCTCGGGATACGCCGCTACGCAGATGTCGAAGTCGCCGACCGTCTTCAGGCCCGCGACGAGCTCAGAGGCATGCGCAAAGCCGTCTGGATGAGGGGCGTATGGCGCGGGACCCGACGGCAGATCGCCGCGCAGAGCCACCAGGTGCCGAATTCCCATGTCCCAGTACTGACGCGCGATATCGAGAATTTCGCCGCGCGATGCTCCGATGCACGTCAGATGCGGCGCTCCGACGAGTTGCGTCTCCCGCTGGATGCGCGCCACGACGCTGTGGGTTCGTGTGCGTGTTGACCCATCGGCCCCGTAGGTCACCGAGACGAATGTCGGCGCAAGAGGCGCAAGGCGCGCAATGGACCTCCACAGCGTGCCGTCCATGTCGTCGTCGGCGGGCGGAAAGAATTCGAACGAGACTTTGATCGGTGAATACATGTGGATCATCCGGCGGAGGCGGTGCCGCGGGTCACCGCAGCGCTGGGAACGGCAACGGCAGCGAGAACGTGCTCGCCGTCAGCCTCGAGGGGACTCATTCTTTCGCAGGAGAGGCCGAGGTCGCTCAGCAACCTGCGCAGCCTCGCCAACGGATGCTCGATTACTTTCTCGCGTGTGCTCTCGAGGGCTTCGTAGCGCTCGAAAATCCACAGGCGCCCGGCCGGCGCCAGGGCTCGCTTGCCCACACTGAGCATTCCGGCAAACGCACCGGCTGGCGCGGCGAGATGATCGAGGAATACGGAATCGAATGATTGCCCGGTGCGGGCGATATCCCGCTCAGTGAGCCCTTCCGTGCTCGCGGCGAGCAGGACGCGGCACGCGAAGCCGCGACGCTCGGCAAAGGCACGGGCGCTCTGCGCGGCGCGGCGGGAGTGGGCGATCGCGGTGCAGTCGACTGCGTTGAGCGCTGCGCTTTCGAGGAGTTCGAGGTGCTCGACGCCGACCACGAGCGCCGAACCGTTCGCCGAGGAGCGTTCGCCGGCCTCAACGAATCCTCCCAGTGCGCGTCCGAGCCGGGACTCGAATGTCTTCGCTTCGCCGGCTCCCGAGTCGGAGCGGGACTGCGCGCGCTCGCGGTCGCGCGTCAGCAAGGGTTCCGCGTGGTCGAGCAGCGCGAACAACCCCTGCACGAAGCTGGCGGCGGCGGAATTCTGCGCCAGCCGATAGTGAACCCACTGTCCCTGCCGCAATCGCTCGATCAGCCCTGCCTCGCAGAGAATTCTCAGGTGGCGCGATACCCGCGGCTCGCTCTGCCCCAGGGCCAGCGCCAGGTCGGTCACGCTCAGATCCCTTTGGCCGCACAGCGCGAGCAGCCGAAGCCGGCTGGGTTCTCCGGCGGCTTTCATCCAGGTCACGAGTTGTGGCGAGCCGGTCCGCATACCGATATTTGAGACTTGTATATATCTTTAATCGCAGCCTAGCAGAAGAGACACTCTGGCGCGAGCCCGAAGGATTGACGCGTTAGTGAAACAAAAAGGCTAAGCGCCGAGCTTTTTCTTCAGCAGCTCGTTCAATTGGGCCGGGTTGGCCTTGCCCTGGGTCGCCTTCATGACCTGGCCGACGAAGAAGCCGAACAGCTTGTCCTTGCCCGCGCGGTACTCCGCCAACTGGCCCGGGTTCTTCGCCATCACTTCCTCGATGGCTCGCTCGATCGCCGAGGTGTCCGTGATCTGCCGCAAGCCCTTCTGTTCGATGACGGCATCCGCAGTCCCGCCGCCCGACCACATCGCCTCGAACACCTCTTTTGCGATTTTCCCGGAGATGGTCTGATCGGCGATGCGCTTCAGCAGGCCCGCAAGCCGCTCGGCACCGAGCTTGCCGGCCGTGATCTCGAGCCCTTCCTTGTTCAGCGCCGCCGCCAGCTCGCCCATCACCCAGTTTGCCGCCAGCTTCGGCTCTACAGGCGACGCTTGCGTGCCTCGCGCGACCACGTCCTCGTAGTACGCGGCCAGCTCACGGCTCGCGGTGAGTACACCCGCGTCGTACGCGGAGAGTCCGTACTGGGCCGCGAAGCGGGCCGCCTTCGGGTCCGGCAGCTCCGGCAGGCTGGCGCGCACGCTCTCGATCAGCTCATCGCTGAGCTCGAGAGGCAGCAGATCCGGATCCGGGAAGTAGCGGTAGTCGTTCGCTTCCTCCTTGGAGCGCATGGAGCGCGTCTCGCCCTTGTCGGGGTCGTAGAGGCGCGTTTCCTTCCTGACCTGGCCGCCCGACTCGAGCAGGTCGATCTGGCGCGCCACCTCGTGGTTGATCGCCTTCTCGACGTAGCGGAAGGAATTGAGGTTCTTGATTTCCGCGCGCGTGCCGAGCTTGTCGGAGCCGAGCTCGCGCACCGAGACATTGGCGTCGCAGCGGAACGAGCCCTCCTGCATGTTGCCGTCGCAGATCTCCAGGTACCGCACCAGAGTGTGGACCTTCTTCATGTAGGCGACGGCTTCCTTCGCCGAGCGCATGTCGGGCTGCGAGACGATCTCGATGAGTGGCGTGCCGGCGCGGTTCAGGTCGATTCCGGAGACTCCTGGCAGGCCCTCGTGCAGCGACTTGCCTGCGTCCTCTTCGAGGTGCGCCCGCGTGACGCCAACGCGCTTGCGCACGCCGTCATCGAGGACGATGTCGATCGCGCCTTCGCCCACCACCGGCAGCTCGTACTGGCTGATCTGGTAGCCCTTCGGCAGATCCGGATAGAAGTAATTCTTGCGGGCGAACACGGAGTGGCGCGCGATCCTGGCGCCGATCGCCAGGCCAAACTTCACGGCCATCCGCACTGCATCGCCATTGAGCACGGGCAGGACGCCCGGATAGCCCAGATCGACGAGATTGGCCTGCGCATTCGGCGGCGCGCCGTACGCGGTCGGCGAGCCGGAGAAGATCTTGGATCGCGTCGCCAGCTGCGCGTGGATCTCGAGCCCGATCACCGTTTCCCAGGTCTTCATGCGTAGCGCTCCGGGACACGCATGTGCCAGTCCGTCTCGCGCTGATAGACGTGGGCCACGTTCAGCATGCGGGCTTCGCCGAACTGCGGTGCCACGATCTGCAGGCCGACCGGCAGTCCCTGCATGAACCCGCACGGAATCGACATGGCCGGCAGTCCGGCCAGGTTCGCGCCGATGGTGTAGATGTCGTTCAGGTACATCGTGATCGGGTCGGAGGTCTTCGCGCCGATCGGGAAAGCCGGCGTCGGCGTCGTCGGCCCGATGAGCACGTCGATCTCGCCGAAGGCGCGGGCAAAATCGGCCGCGATGAGCTGCCGCACCTTCTGCGCCTTGAGGTAGTACGCATCGTAGTAGCCGGCGGACAGGACATACGTGCCTGTCATGATCCGGCGCTTCACCTCGGCGCCGAAGCCTTCGCCGCGCGAGCGCTTGTACAGGTCCATGAGATCGCGCGGATTCTCGCAGCGATGGCCGAAGCGCACGCCGTCGAAGCGCGCCAGATTCGAAGAGCACTCGGCAGGTGCCACGACGTAGTATGCGGGAACCGACAGCGGCAGATTCGGGAGACTCACGTCCCGCAACGTCGCGCCGAGCTTCTGGTAGACGGCGAGTGCATCGCGGATGAGGCGGTCGTTCTGCGGATCGAGTCCCTTGTCGAAGAATTCCTTCAGCAGCCCGATCTTCAATCCGGCCAGCGGCGCGGCCAGCCCGGAAAGATAATCCGGCACCGGAGCGTCCACGCTCGTCGAGTCGTTCGGATCGAAGCCCGCCATCTCGCGAAGCACGAGCGCTGCATCCTCGGCTGTGGCAGCGATGATTCCGCCCTGATCGAGGCTCGATGCGAACGCGATCATGCCGTAACGGGAAACGCGGCCGTAGGTGGGCTTCACGCCCGTGACGCCGCAGAGCGCGGCGGGCTGCCGGATCGAGCCGCCCGTATCCGTGGCCGTCGCGGCCGGCGCGAGTCGCGCAGCGACGGCGGCCGCCGAGCCGCCCGAGGATCCGCCGGGCACGAGCGCGGTGTTCCAGGGATTGCGCACCGGACCGAAGAAGCTCGTCTCATTGGACGAGCCCATGGCGAACTCGTCCATGTTCGTCTTGCCCAGCATCACGGCACCGGCGGTCTTGAGCTTGGCGACCACCGTGGCGTCGTAAGGAGACACGAAGTTCTCGAGCATCCTCGAGCCGCAGGTGGTCTTCACGCCCTCCGTGCAGAAGATGTCCTTGTGGACGAGCGGCAGTCCGGTCAAGGGCGCGCTGTCTCCGGCCGCCAAGGCGCGGTCGGCGGCCTCCGCACCCAGCAATGCCTGCTCCCGCGTGACCGAAATGAAAGCGTTCAGCTCCCCCTGGCTCGCCTCGATGCGATCGAGGAACAGCTGCGTCAGCTCGACGCTCGAGAATTCCTTGCGGCGCAGCCCCGTCAAGAGCTGCGCCAGCGTTTTCCTGTGGATAGTCACTCTATGACCTTGGGAACGAGATACAGCCCGGCCGCGACCTGCGGCGCATTGGCTTGATACCGCTCATGGCGGTCCTGCTCGGTGGCGACGTCGGGCCGCAGCCGTTGCGAGAGGCCTGGGAGCGGGTGCGCCATGGGCGCGACGCCGGCGGTATCGGCACGGTCGAGCTCGCCGACGAAAGCGAAGATTCGCGACAAGGTCTCCTGATAGGCGGGTACTTCGGCCTGCTGGAGCTCGAGGCGCGCGAGATGCGCGATGTTTTCGATCTGCGACGCGGTGAGGGCCATGGTGAGAATCGCTAAGGCGGCGGCGGAATGGAATGAGGATCGAGATGTGAAAAACAGCGCAAAATCATACATGTTGCCTTGCTGAATGTCCTGTCGGTTGATATGTTACGCGCCACTTTTGGGGGTCCCCCGCCGCACTTTTCCTGGTCGCTTCATGTTCAAACGCTTGCGCGGCTACTTCTCCAGCGATCTGTCGATCGATCTGGGCACGGCCAACACACTGATCTATGTCCGTGACAAGGGCATAGTTCTCAATGAGCCGTCGGTGGTGGCGGTGCAGGATGAGCCGTCGCGGGGCGGCAAGATCATCGTGGCCGTCGGCCAGGAAGCCAAGAACATGCTTGGCCGCACGCCAGGGCACATCACGGCCGTGCGTCCCATGAAGGACGGCGTGATCGCGGACTTCACGTACACCGAGAAGATGCTGCAGTTCTTCATCAATAAGGTGCACGGCAACCGCATGCTCAAGCCCTCGCCGCGCGTGCTGGTCTGCGTGCCGTTCGGCTCGACGCAGGTCGAGCGCCGGGCGATCCGCGAGTCCGCTGAAGGCGCCGGCGCCCGGAACGTGGCGATCGTGAGCGAGCCCATGGCCGCCGCGGTGGGCGCGGGGCTGCCGGTTCACGAAGCGCGCGGCTCGATGGTCCTGGACATCGGCGGCGGCACCTCCGAGGTCGCCGTCCTGTCGCTGAATGGCATCGTTTACGCGAATTCCGCTCGAATCGGCGGCGACCGCTTCGACGAAGCGATCATGAACTACGTCCGCCGCAACTACGGCATCCTCATCGGCGAGGCGACGGCCGAGCGCATCAAGATCGAGATCGGCTCGGCCTATCCGGGCCAGCAGGTGCGCGAGCTGTCGGTGAAGGGGCGCAACCTCTCAGAGGGCGTCCCGCGCAGCTTCACGTTGAACAGCAACGAGATTCTCGAAGCTTTGCAGGAGCCCCTGCAGAGCATTGTGAGCGCCGTGAAGCAGGCGCTGGAACAGACCCCTCCAGAGCTCGGCGCCGACGTGGCCGAGAGAGGCATCGTCCTCACGGGCGGTGGCGCGCTGCTGCGCGACATAGACAAGCTCCTTACCGAGGAGACCGGCCTGCCCGTCGTCGTGGCGGATGACCCGCTCACCTGCGTAGCACGCGGGGGCGGGCGCATTCTCGAGCTGATGGACGAGCTGGGCCCCGGTCACTTCGGG
>FTDY01001968.1_pt1 | contig 19083 bp, 16 predicted proteins | sample 1640031 | NCBI WGS metagenome assembly FTDY01 (sample SAMEA3914816, study PRJEB12502) | metagenome | biome: forest; material: soil | place: USA | collected 2011-09-16 | depth 0.3 m
CACTGTGCGCGCTCCCACGCTCTTGAGCGCCCAGATGTTGGCGCGAAAGTTGATCTCGCTCGGGATGAGATGGTGACCAGGTCCGTGGCGCGCGAGAAAGGCGACCTCTCGTTCCCGAAGCACGCCCAGCGTCACCGCCGAGGATGGGACGCCGAAGGGCGTTTCGACCTCGCGCACCTGCGTCACCTGCAGGTCGCTCATTCCGTACAGGCCCGTGCCGCCAATGATGCCGATCAAGTGTCTCTCCCGAGCGCTTCGCCGCGCCCGCCCATTGCCGAACCGCCCCAGGAGCGTTGCGCGCGCGGGCCGTGCCACGGCAAGATGCCTCAAGCGCTGAGTGGACAACAAGTCGAACAAGGGGAAGAGCATGGCGGGCCGGACGTCCAAGGGTGTCAATCCCCCTGAATATGTACGTCAGCTCCACGGTGCGGGCAGTACGATCGATGCGCCCGGAATGCAGCAGATGGAGAACGGGTGAGCACATCCGCAATAGACCGCGCCTTCGAGAAGCGCCTGTCCGCACTCGTGAACTGCGGCCAGCCCGAGATCCTGCAGGGTGGGCGCAAGGGCGTGGAGAAGGAGTCGCTGCGGATGACGCCCGACGGGCGCCTTGCAGAAACGCCGCACCCACTGGCGCTCGGCTCGGCGCTCACCAACGAGCACATCACGACCGACTATTCCGAGGCCCTGATCGAGCTCGTCACGCCCGCCTTCACGGCGACCTGGGAGCTGCTGCAGTACCTGCTGGACCTGCACCAGTTCGTCTACCGCCACCTGGGCGATGAGCTGCTGTGGGCCACGAGCATGCCCTCCGCGATCGAGCGCGACGCGGACATCCCGCTCGCGCAGTACGGCAGCTCCCATATCGGGCGGATGAAGACCATTTACCGCAACGGCCTGGGATTGCGCTACGGGCGGATGATGCAGGCCATCTCGGGTGTGCATTTCAACTACTCGTTCCCGCTGCCGTTCTGGGAGGCATATGCCGAACTGCGGGAATCGCGTGAGCGCGGCACACGCTTCATATCGGCGAGCTATTTCGACCTGCTGCGTAACTACCGGCGCTACGGCTGGATCGTGCTGTACCTGTTCGGGGTCTCGCCAGTGGTGTGCAAGTCGTTCATCCGGGGCAGGAACTTCGAGCTGGCGGACTTCACGGACAACACCGCGTACGAGCCCTACGCGACGAGCCTGCGGATGAGCGATGTTGGATACCGCAACCGCAACCAGGCGGGCCTGGCCGTGTCGGTCAACAGCCTCGAGGAGTATGTGCGCGACCTGACGCACGCGATCTCTACGCCGCACGCGCCCTACGAGGCGCTTGGCGTGAAGGTCGATGGCGAGTATCGCCAGCTCAACGCCAACATCCTGCAGATCGAAAACGAGTACTACAGCTTCATCCGCCCGAAGCGCGTGGCGCGCTCGGGCGAGCGGCCCACGAAAGCCCTGCTCAGGGCCGGTGTGGAATACGTCGAGGTCCGCGCGCTGGATGTCAGCGCTTTCGATCCTGTCGGCGTGAATCAGAACAAGCTGCGCTTTCTGGAAGCTTTCCTTGCCTTGTGCCTGCTCAAGGAGAGCGCGCCGATCGGGGATTCGGAGCAGGGCCTGCTCGACCAGAATCATGTCACCGTCGCACGCCGCGGCCGCGAGCCCGGTCTTGAGCTGTGGCGCGATGGAAGCTCGGTGTCGATGCGCGACTGGGCGCGTGAGCTGCTCGACTCGCTGACCGGAATATGTGAAGTCCTCGATCGGGGCGATGCGTCCCGCCCCTATGCGCAGGCGCTAGCGGCGCAAACCGCCAAGATCGAGGATGTGGAGCGGACGCCCTCCGCCAGGCTCATGGCGGAGCTCACCTCGAGCGGCGAGTCCTTCTTCGACCTCGCCCTGCGCATGTCGGTGACGCACAAGGACTATTTTCTGGGGCTGTACGCGCCGAACGATGCGCGCCTGGCGGAATTCGCGGCCGAGGCCGAGGAGTCGCTGGTCCGGCAGCGCGCCATCGAGACTAAAGACTCGGGTACGTTCGAGCAGTTTCTCGCCGGCTATTTTGCGATGTAGCTCACAGATTCAAAAAGTTTACATAAAGCACGCGTACCTTCGACTCGCTTTTTCGCGGAACGAGACTAGAATCACGCCCCCACGCCACATGGGGACCTGGGCGTGACAAAAACAAAGCCGGTACGTCCTATGCAAACAAAAACTGAACCGCTGACCGAGCTTCCACGGCCTGCCGCCGCAGCGAACCACGACTTTGCGATGGCTCTTCCCAGCGCCGACATGCCGGCGCGTCCGCGCGTTGCGGGCTGGGATCCGTATGAGGTCTGGCGCACGCGCGTGAAGGCGATTCAGGACTCCTGGGCGGGCGAAGGCGCAGTGCGGTAACTCACGACCGGAGCCCTCGTTTCCGGCACTGGACTGTAGGTTGGCTCACTCGGCTTCGCAGAGCAGTCCGGCAGTCAAACCAACAACTCGGGGATGGCTGCGCCTGCGGTTCCCCGGCGATCTCGAATCCGAATTTCTCCTGAGCTACCGCGCGGCTGCGCGGCGGTGGATACGCATGAGCGTACTCGTCGCGCTGTCCACCGTGCTCGGCTTCGCCGTGATCGATCACTGGGTGCTGGTCGGCCCACATCTTGCGCAAGCGGACATGGTGCGGTTCGGCCTGCAGTTGCCGCTCGTGCTGATCATTCTGCTGCTCACCGTCGAGCGCTTCTACGGCCGCTGGTATCAGCCCTGCATACAGATCGCGGCTCCCTTGTTCGGCTTCGGCACCGTTCTCATGGCGACCCAGGCGACTCCCGAGCAGTTGCCGCTGGTGGCCGCGCGGCTGCTGCTTGCGACCTTCTACTTCTACTCCATGCTCGGGCTGACTTTCGGGGCCGCGTTTCGCAGCAACCTGCTGGTCCTGGCGGCCTACGTCGCCGTCGCAGTCGCGGGAGACGTTGCCCGCAATGTGGCGATCTACCAGATCTTCGTGCTGTTGTGCGCCAACCTTATCGGCGGCGCCGGGTGCTATGCCCTCGAGCATGCGAACCGGATCGCCTTCCTCGAGCGGCGGCGCCTGTCCGAAGTGGCGATGCACGATGGCCTGACCGGATTGCTCAACCGCGCCGCGCTGGAAGAACAGGTTCGCAGCCTCTGGCAGCATGCCGCTCGCGACCGGCTGCCGGTGTCGGTCGTGTTGATCGACATCGATCACTTCAAGGCCTTCAACGACCGCTACGGCCACCAGGCCGGCGATCAATGTCTGCGGGAAGTGGCTACGGCGGTCAAGCGCGCGGCCCGGCGAAGGCCACTGGATCTGGTCGCCAGGTACGGAGGCGAGGAGATTATCGCCGTGCTGATCGGGGGTGACCGGACCCATGCCGAGGACGTCGCAGCGGGCGTTCGTGAGGCCGTGGCCGCATTGCAGATCGCCCACCTGGCTTCCCCGACTCGCCCCTACGTCACGGTGAGCGTAGGCGTCGCCACGCTGGAGCCAGGGGGCGAGTATTCCCACGATCTGGCAGTGCAATTTGCCGACCGCGCGCTCTATGTTGCGAAGGCTGGCGGGCGCGACGGCTGGGCATCGATGGCGGACATCCGCGAGGGTCGCGGTGACGATATCCACCGATCGGGCAGCCATCGCGTCGAAGGCCGCAATGCAGGAACCAGCGAGGGCGACCTGCTCAAGACGGCTACCTGATGGGATGGCACGGCCTGCGCGCTCCGGCGGGGCGTGCCCGTCAATACCCACGCTGAGGCATTGACCCTTCAGGCCCGGTGCGGCCCAATACACTCACCTCATTCCATGTCTGGCGTGACCTTGCACTTGCACGCCGGGGACCTTAGATCCGATGCTGTCGAGCATGAACGCACTTTCGGTACGCGGACTCACCAAGACCTACAAGAACGGCGCCCAGGCGCTCAAGGGAATCGACCTCGATGTCGAGGAGGGCGACTTCTTCGCGCTGCTGGGCCCCAACGGCGCGGGCAAGACCACGCTGATCGGTATCGTCACCTCGCTGGTCAACAAGACCGCCGGCGTGGCGAGTGTCTTCGGCCACGACATCGACCGCGAGCTGGAGATTGCCAAGGCCTGCATCGGCGTCGTGCCCCAGGAGCTCAACTTCAACATGTGGGAGACGCCGTTCACGATCGTGGTGAACCAGGCCGGCTTCTACGGCATCCCGCGCCCGGTTGCGCGCGAGCGCGCCGAGAAATACCTCAAGCAGCTGCAGCTGTGGGACAAGCGCGACAAAATGTCGCGCAGCCTCTCAGGCGGAATGAAGCGCCGCCTGATGATCGCCCGCGCGCTCATGCACGAGCCGCGGCTGCTGATTCTCGATGAGCCCACAGCCGGCGTGGACATCGAAATCCGCCGCTCGATGTGGGATTTCCTGCGTGAGATCAATGCGCGCGGCACCACAATCATCCTCACTACGCACTACCTCGAGGAAGCCGAAACGCTCTGCCGCAACATCGCGATCATCAACGGCGGCCTGATTGCCGAGCGCGACCGCATGAGCAGCCTCCTGCGGCGCCTGAACACCGAGACCTTCGTGTTGAACCTGCGTGATTTTCTCAGCGCCGCGCCGCAACTGGACGGTTATGCAGTCACCCTCGTCGACAGCCACACGCTCGAGGTCGAGATGTCGCGCGAGCAGAACCTCAACGATCTGTTCCGGCGGCTATCGCAGCTGGGCATCGAGGTGCTCAGCATGCGCAACAAGGTGAACCGCCTGGAGGAGATCTTCATGCGGCTGGTCGAAGGCCGTGCCGGCACCGCTGCGGCGGCCGGCGGTGCCGCGTGATGGACACTGCAGTGCGCGGCTCCGCCGCGGCGCCGATCAGCATGGGCGTCGTCCGCTGGATCGGCTACAAGACGATCGTCATCCGCGAATACGGCCGCATCATCCGCATCTGGGGGCAGACGATCGTGCCCCCCGTCGTGACGGCGACGCTGTACTTCGTGATTTTCGGCAACCTCATCGGGCGGCGGGTAGGTGCCATGGGAGGCTTCGATTACCGGCAGTTCATCGCGCCGGGCCTCATCATGATGTCGGTGATCACCAACTCGTACGGCAATGTCGTGGCCTCGTTCTTCGGCGCGAAGTTCGGCAAGCACCTGGAGGAGATGCTGGTGTCGCCGCTGCCAAACTGGGTGATCGTCGCGGGCTACGCCTCCGGCGGACTCGTGCGCGGCCTGCTCGTCGGCCTCGCGGTGTCCGCCGTGTCGCTGATCTTCACCCACCTGCAGGTGCAGCATCCCCTGGTCATCCTCGGGGCCGTCGTGCTCACGTCCGTGATTTTCTCGCTCGGCGGCTTCCTCAATGCGCTGTTCGCGAAGAATTTCGACCAGGTCAACTGGATTCCAACCTTCGTGCTCACGCCGCTGACCTATTTCGGCGGCGTGTTCTACTCGATCACGCTGCTGCCCGGATGGGCGCAGAAGGTCTCGTTCGTCAACCCGATCCTGCACATGGTCAACGCTTTCCGGTTCGGCTTCCTCGGCACCTCCGACGTGAACATCGAAGCGGCATTCATGCTCATGATCGCCGCCGCCCTGGCGCTGTTCACGACGGCCGTAGTGTTGATGGACCGAGGTTCCGGAACCCGGGATTGACACGATGAGGCCCGTCGCGCTGGTGACTGCCCGGGCCGCGCGTGGGCTCGACGAAGACGAGGTGCCACTCGTGAGCGCGCTGCGCGCCGCCGGCATCGAGGTGGAGATTGCCGACTGGGACTCGCCGGGCGTGGACTGGGCCTCTTTCGGGCTCGCGATCCTGCGCTCGACGTGGGACTACACGGATCGCCTGGATGACTTTCTGGCGTGGGTGCGGACAGTCGACGGTCAGACGACGTTGCTCAATCCCGCGGCTGTAGTGCGCTGGAACACTGACAAGCACTATCTGGCGCAGCTTGCCAAGCAGGGTGTGCCGACCGTCCCCAGCCTCTTTGTCGAGCCGGGCGATAACGCAAGCCGGAGCTTGGATCGGTTCCTGGCGGGGCATCGCGAGCCGGAGCTGGTCGTGAAGCCGGCGGTAGGCGCAGGTTCGCGCGACACGCAGCGGTACGAGCGCCACCAGCAGGATCTCGTCGCTGCCCATATACAGCGCCTGCTCGATGCGCAGCGCAGCGTCCTGCTGCAGCCGTACCTCGATCGCGTGGACGACGACGGGGAGACGGCATTGATTTTCATAGGCGGCCGCTTCAGCCACGCGATTCGCAAGGGGCCGATGTTGCCCCCGGGGAGGGCGGGTGGCCCCGGCGCGGCGGCTGCGGCAGGCACTCCGCCGGGCGGCGCAAGCCAAGCACTGTTCGTAGCGGAGAGGATCACGCCGCGCGTGGCGGCGGCCGACGAGCTGCACGTCGCCGCGACCGCGTTGGCGGCGATTCCTTTCACGGACCTGCTCTACGCCCGCGTCGATCTCATTCGCGACCCCCAGGGAGCCCCCGTGCTGCTGGAGCTCGAGCTGACCGAGCCGTCGCTGTTCTTTGCCTACGCCGAAGACTCGGCCGCCAGCTTTGCCGCAGCGGTCCGCAGCCGGACCTCCTCGGTAGGATAGGTCCCCGCCACAAAAGTGAACGCCGTACAAAATTGAACGGCGTATGGATATCTTCCCGGAGAGGTACCCATCCCGCTTAGCCTGGCGGGCTCATTTGTCCTTGCCGCTCAAGACATAACGGGGGTTTTTGAAAGAAAACCTTCATGTGATCGTCATGGGATTGACGCGCCCTGGCCCGACGCTATCAGCGTTGAACAGGCTTCAAGGCAGGCCGCCCACATGAAGGCGAACGGATTCAGCTCGCTTCTGGCTCGCGTCGATGCGGCCGACTACGGCATTTGCCGGCGGCTGAATCGAGGCGCTTCGCTTGCCATTCCCCGCACCGTGTTTCAGGTTGCCAGCCGCCTGGGCGATGGTGTCGTCTGGTACGTACTCATTCTCGCCCTGCCATTACTCTACGGCGCGACTGCCGTGCGGCCTTCGATCGTGATGGCGTTGACCGGGATTCTCGGCGTTGTGCTGTACAAGCTGCTGAAGCGCGTGTTCGTTCGCGAGCGGCCGTTCATCACCCACTCGTCAATCGCGGTAGCTGGTGCGCCGCTGGATCGCTACAGCTTCCCGTCAGGCCACACGCTCCACGCCGTTTCCTTTGCGTGGCAGGTGAGCGCGCACTTTCCCGAACTCAGCTGGGTGGTCGTTCCGCTGGCATGTCTGATCGCGGGATCGCGCGTTGTGCTCGGGCTCCACTATCCGACAGACGTCATTGCCGGCGCCGCTGTCGGTGCGCTTCTGGCCGCCTTGGGCTTGTCCCTGTAGCCCTTGCGAGCGCTTTTCATCTCCGATGTCTATTTTCCACGCGTCAACGGCGTCTCGACCTCGATCCGCACTTTTCGCGCGGATCTTGCCAATTGCGGTGTCGAGACGCTGCTCGTCACGCCCCAATACGGCGGGTCCGCAGAGGACGGCGATCCGTCCGTCATCCGCGTGCCTTCGGCGCGGGTTCCGCGCGATCCGGAAGATCGGCGCATGCGCTGGTCGGCGCTGGATCGGGCACTCGAGAGCGACCGGCTCAGGGACGTCGACCTGGTGCATGTCCACACTCCTTTCATGGCGCACTACGCGGGAGTGCGCTTTGCCAAGCGCGCGAGCATCCCCTGCGTCGCGACGTACCACACATTCTTCGAGGAGTACCTGCACCACTATGTACCCGCGCTTCCGCGGCGCCTGGGCAAGTCTCTCGCCCGAGCCTTCACGCGCTCGCAGTGCTCCGACGTCCAGGCGCTGATCGCGCCGTCGGAGCCGATGCGCGAGGTCCTTCTCCAGTACGGCGTGTCGACGCCGATCCACATCCTGCCGACGGGATTGCCGGCGGACCGCTTTCGCCAGGCTGATGGCGCGCGGTTTCGGGCTCACGCCGGGCTACCCAACGATCGGCCGCTGGTCACCTACATCGGGCGTGTGGCGCATGAGAAGAACATCGATTTCCTGGTGCGCTCGTTCGTGCAGATCCGTCGGGCAGTCCCGCAAGCCCTGCTCGTGATCGCCGGCGAGGGCCCGGCGCTCGAACCGCTCAAGCAGCTCGTCCAGCGCCTGGGCCTGCAGAGCGATGCCCATTTTGTCGGCTACCTCGACCGCAACAGCACCCTGCTCGACTGCTACGCCGCTGCAAGCGTGTTCGTCTTTGCCTCGCGCACGGAGACGCAAGGCCTGGTACTTCTGGAGGCCATGGCGCAGGGAGCGCCGGTGGTCTCCACCGCAGAGTTGGGCACACGCTCCATCCTCAAGCCCGGTTGCGGCGCGCTGGTCGTCGAAGAGAACGAAAGCGAATTCGCAGCCGCGGTGGCACGGCTGCTGCACGACCCTGGACTGCGCCGCGAGCTCAGCGAGAGCGGGCGTGCCCACGCGCGCAACTGGTCGTCCGCGCTGATGGCCCGCCGCCTCACGGATCTGTACGGTTCGCTGCGCCTCCACGCGCCGCCCGTGCGCGCGACCGCCTAGATTCCCCTCGGTCGCCTGAGCGCGACAGCACTGGCGCAGGCGGCGTTCTGCGCTACACTTTCTGCCGTTACAGACAACCTCGGTGTTTGGAGCGGAGCATGGGGGCCAAGCGCGCACTCATCGTCGATGACTCCAGGTCGGCCCGGCTATTTCTCGCGCGTATGCTCGAGAAGTACGAGATCGACGTTGACAGTGCGGAGACGGCCGAGGCCGCGATCGAATACCTCGCGAGCCACCGTCCCGATGTAATCTTCATGGATCATCTCATGCCGGGCATGGATGGCTTCCAGGCCGTTCAGGCGATCAAGAACAATCCGCGCACGGCCACGATTCCCATCCTGATGTACACCTCCCAGGAGGGCGAGTTGTACCTGGGTCAGGCGCGCGCTCTCGGGGCCATCGGCGTGTTGCCCAAGCAGATCAAGCCCACCGACGTCTCCAAAGTGCTGTATCAGCTGCACCTCGTCGCCGACCGGCGCACGTCCGAGCAGACGACGTTCAGGCCCGTAAGCGTGCCCTCGAGCGACGCTCCGATGGAGGACCAGGTCGCGCCGGGCTCGGGTGGCCCGGCCCCGAGGATGCTGACCGACACCTCGCTGCGCGAACAATTCGCGGAGCTGCGCCGGGCCCTGGTCGCTGGAATCGATACGCAGACGGACCGGATCACGGCGGAGGTGCGGGCGCTGCTGCTCGAGGCCCTGCCGACTGCACCGGACGGACTCCCGGCGGCTGCGAAAGCGCAGCGCCCATGGGGGTGGATCGTTGCCAGCGTCGCGCTGGCGATCGCACTCGCGAGCACGGCTTTGTGGTGGCGCGACCTGTCCCTCCTGCGCGCGATGGCAAAGGATGTCGGGGAGCTTCGTGCCGAGGTGGCGCAACGGTCCGGCACCCCCGTCGCGCCGCCGGCGCCAGATGTGCTGCCTTCGCTGATCGGGCCTGAAGATGCGGACGGCGCGCAAGCCGCGTTGTCATCGAGCGAAACGGCCGGCGAGCCGGTTCCGCCGCCCCCAGCGGCTGCGGCGGTCGTGGCGGCACCGGGGATGGCTCCGGGCCAGGCGCCCCTTGCGCAAGCAGCCTCCCAGGTGACGCCGCCGCCGGCGGCTCGCATCCCGGCTCTGCAGCCCGGCAAGCCCCTGGTCGTCACCGTTCCGTACGGCTCCGATGCGCTGGGCGGCCCCCGTCTGGAAATCGTCCGCCAGCTGCTCGAGCGGCTGGCGCGCCAGGGCGCCAGCGGAGTGGTGGAGATCAAGACGTTCCCCGGGCGCTTCTGCCTCATGGGGAACTCGCTCGACGGCTACTCCGTGGCGCCGGACGAGGCGCCGGCGTCGAGGTGCGATGTGCTCGGAAACCCCTCCGATGAGGCGCTATCTCCAGCGCAGCGGACGCCATTGGCTTTCGCCAACCTCGCCGGTACCGTACGCAACAGGAGCCATGGAACCCTCGACGTACAGGTTGCCCCGGGGGACGCAGCCGCCACCGCTACGCCGTACCCTCAGGCGTCGACGGAGCTCACCGCCGGTGAGTGGAATCGCGCCGCCGCCGCCAACAACCGCATCGAGATTCGCCTGCACTGAAGGTTTTCCCCCAAGTCCCCGTGCCCGCGCAGTCTGAAGAAGAATTCCAGCCGCCCGGCTGGCTGCGGAACCGCCATCTGCAATCGATGCTCGCGAGTACGGGAGCGCGTCGCGGCCCGATCGCGCGCCGCGCGGCGCCGGTGGTGGCCGCGGAGCGGCAGATGCTCCTCGACTGCGGCGATGGCGTGCGGCTTCAGTGCTTCCATTCCAGTCCGCTCGCCGTGCCGGGCCACCCGTTGCGCACAGGAAGCCCGGTCGTGCTGCTGCACGGGTGGGAAGGCAGCGCGGAATCCCTCTATGTCCTGTCTCTCGCGCAACAGCTGTTCGAGCGGGGATTCGATGTCATCCGCCTGAACCTGCGCGATCACGGGGCCACACACCACCTCAACCGCGAGTTGTTCCATTCATGCCGGCTGCCGGAGGTGATTGGCGCGATGCGCAGCCTTCAGGGCCTCTTTCCCGGCAAGTCGATGTACCTCGTCGGCTTCTCCCTGGGTGGCAACTTCGTCCTGCGCGTCGCGACGGAGGCGGCCGAGGGCGGCGCGCCGGGCCTGAGCGTCGGCAAGGTGATCGCCGTCTCCCCCGTGCTGGATCCCGGGGAGACGCTCATTGCGCTGGAGCAGGGTTTCCCCGGCTATCAGCTCTACTTCGTGCGCAAGTGGATGCGCTCGCTGCTGAAGAAGCAGGCGGCGTGGCCGGGCGACTACGATTTCGGCCGCTTCGGGCGCTTCACGGACCTGCGCCGCATGACCGGCGAGCTGATCCGGCACTTCACGGAGTTTCCAAGTCTCGATGACTACCTCAACGGCTACTCGATCACCGGGGGAAGGCTCGAGGGGCTGGAGGTTCCGGCCAGCATCATCACCTCGCTCGACGATCCGATCATCCCGGCACGCAGTCTCGAGCAGCTCGCGCACCCGCCGAACCTGCGCCTGATCGTGACGCGCTACGGCGGGCACTGCGGCTTTCTCGAGCATCTGGTCGGCCCGAGCTGGGTGGAGCGCCGGATCGTCGCGGAGCTCGAGGAAGCCGAGCACTCGCGGACCGGCTGAGCAGGCGCGAGCAGCCTCCGGCGCGCCCCCGACGAGCCCATCCTCAGGAGCGGTCCGCGTCGTCCGCGATCGACTCCAGCTTCGTGTGCGTCGAGGCAGCGGCATGGGCCAGCATCGCCTCGCTCAGTGCACGCACATTCCGGGTCACGACGAAATCGGCTCCGCGACCGGCAAGCTCGCGCGCCTCCTCCAGGGAAGCCACCTCATAGATCGCCCAGCGCCACGGCCCGCGCCACAGGGCGCCGTGCTCGGGCAGGAGCGCGCGGTCGCAGAAAATGTACTCGGGTTGCAGCGCTTCGTATTTCAGGCGCGTGTGATCGTCATACGAAGGCAACACCCACGCGATCGGGTAGCCGGCCAGGGCGCGGGACGAGTGCACTGTTGGAAGATCCGTGGAGCCGAGAATGCAACGCGACCGAAACGGCTTCAGCGCCCGCACGACGCGCGTGATGACCTGCTCCTGGCCGAAGCGCAGAACGCTTACCCGGCCGATCACGACGAACACGGTGATCTCGGGCCGGCCTTCGAGCAGGCCCAGCGCCGTTGCCAGCGTGGCCATCGACGTTCCCCGGAACTGCTCGCCGAAGCGCTCGGCTTCGCCAACGTCGAGCTGCTCGAGTTGCGCGGCAGACAGCGTTGCAGCCGCGCCGTCGAGGCGCACGAGGTACTCGTCGCGGCACACCATCGGCGTGCCGTCGGATGACAGGTGAACGTCGATCTCAATGAAGCGAGCCCCAAGGGCGATCGCGGACCGGAGGGCGGGCAGCGTGTTCTCCGGAAAATCCGCGGAGTTTCCACGACGCGCAACCAGATGTAGCAGTCGCATGGGTCGCTGAGGTTTGTCGCCGAAACCAGACGGATGCAATGCACAATCCTTGTGCCTGTTGAGAGACAGGTCGGCGTGGGCGGCTCGATTATAACTTAGCGCCGCGGCGCTGCGTTACGCAGGAACGTGTCAGACGGGAACGCGCCGCTCGTCGAACTCAACAACCTCCTGACCGCTCGTGACCGTGATGGCGCCCTCGATGACGGCCCCCTTTGCAATCGCGATGCTGCGTGCGACGACGTCGGCGCGAATCACCGCCGTGGCGCCTATCTCGATCTTTTCCTCGATCACCAGCTTTCCCGTGACGCGGCCCGCGATTACCGCTGCCTGCGCGTGTATCTCGCCTTCCCAGTGTGAGGTTGCGGCCATGCTGAGCATTCCTCCGACTCGCCCGTCACCGCGGATGAGGCCGCACACGACCAGCGCTCCGCCGGTCTCGAGATCTCCCGTGAGCCGACAGCCCTCGGCGACGAACGTGGGCGAGGTTCCGATCTGATCGATCAGCCGGCGCTTGGGGGATTGACTCATCGGGGGCTCCGTTTGGCTCGCACTCGCACAGTGGCTCTAGAATAGCCGGCCCGGGCCCGCCGCCGCAGCCTTACGCTCGGGGCGGCGTGCCAATTGGTACTCTCAAGGCCTCTCCCGAAGGGGGCTGAAGCCCGAAGGTGCAGACGATGGTCACAGTCCGAGCACGAAAACCCCTTGCTGGCGCGCTGCTGCTGTCTGCCGTCGCGCTGCTCGTGCTCGCGGGCTGCAGCCGTGAGCAGCAGGATTGGCGTTCTGCGGAGGGGGCGGACACGATGGAGGCGTACGGCCAGTTCATCGAGCGGCATCCGGAGAGCGAGCTGGCGACGCAAGAGCGCACCCGGATCGGACAGTTGGGAGAGCAGCGCGACTGGCAGCGCGCGGGAAGTGCCGATACGGCCGACGCGTATCGTCAGTTCCTCACGCAGCATCCCAATGGCAAGTGGTCGCAGGAAGCACGCATCAGGATCGAGAACTTCTCTCTGGGTGGCACGCCTGTAGCCGAGCCGGGAGCGGCGCTCGCACAGCCGGCGAGGGAAGCCCAGGTGACGTCTTCGCCAGCCCCGCCGGTCGCGCCGCCGGTCGCGCCGCCGGTCGCGCCGCCGGTCGCAGCGGCGGAGCCGTCCGCTCCAGCCGGGAACGGTTTCGGTATCCAGCTCGGCGCGTTCAGCTCCGAAGACAAGGCGAGGCAGGAATGGGGCGTCCTCGTCGGCCGCTTCGGGGCGCAGTTGCAGGGACTCACACCGCGTGTCGTCGCGGCAAGCGCTGCCTCGGGAGCCGTTTTCAGACTACAGGCGCAGACCCGCGATGAGGCGCACGCGCGCGAGATCTGCGCGGCTCTGAGACAGCAATCACAGGCTTGCGTGCCGGTCATCCCGCACTGACCTGGCGCGGCCCGCGGCGACGGGCTCCGGTCCAAAGTGACAATTCCTGTCACCTGTGTCGAGCCCGCGTATCGCGTGTAACTATTTGTTTTTATTACGATCACGTGCTTGGCACAAGCTTTGCTATTCCCTTCAGTATTGCGAACAACTTCCCCGGTGTTCGCTCTTGAACGCCGCGATGCGATTTCCCCCGCTCGCGGCGTTTTTTTATGTCTGCGACCGCTGACTCGGCCGCCGATGCGAGCGCCGACGCGACGCCCGGCCCGACCATCGATGCGGTCGGCGGGCGGCCGGCCCCTCGAATTCAAGAGATTGATTTATAAAGAAAACAATCCCTGTCACGCTCGCTTGAAGCCCGCTTCCAGTGCACCCATAGTCGGGCATCCGCCGTTACACTGATTGCCATGAACAAGCCGATCGCCTCTCTCTTCCTGACGCTCGGGTCGCTGTCCGCTGCCGCGGCGGCGGCGGCGGAGCCTGCGGTGTCGGGGCGGGACGCGGTGCGGGCGATGACACTGACGAACGGCCTGAAGGTGATCGTCTGGCCCGTTCACAACATCCCGAGCGTGGCGCTCTACAACTGGGTGCGTGCCGGCAGCCGCAACGAGGCGCCCGGGATCACGGGACTTGCGCATTTCTTCGAGCACATGATGTTCAACGGCACCACCCGGCGTGAGCCGGGCGAGTTCGATCGCCTCATGGAGGCCCAGGGCGGCGCCAACAACGCATTCACCAGCGATGACGTCACGGTGTACCAGGACTGGTTTCCGCGCGGCGCACTGGATCTCGTGTTCGATCTGGAGTCCGACCGCGTCGCCAACCTTGCGTTCGTGCCCAAGGTGATCGAGAGCGAGCGCGGAGTCGTCTACTCCGAGCGCCGTCTGCGCGTGGAGGACAACAGCCAGGGCCTGCTGGCCGAACAGGTGCAGGCGGCCGCCTTCGTGGCCCACCCCTATCACTTCCCCACCATCGGCTGGCCGTCGGACATCCAGTCCTGGCGCATCGAGGATCTGCAGAAGTTCTTCCGCACTCACTATGCGCCGAACAACCTGACGCTGGTGCTGGCGGGGGATCTGGTCCCGGACGATGTCTTTGCGCTCGCGCGCAAGTACTTCGAGCCGATTCCGCAACAGTCGCCTCCTGAGCCGGTGCGCACGCGCGAGCCGGAGCAGCAGGGCGAGCGCCTCGTGGTCGTGCGGCGCAAGGCCCAGACGCCCTTGCTGCAATATGCCTACAAGGCGCCCGCGGCCGCGGATGCCCGCGGGCCTGCGGTCAGTCTGCTCCTGTCGATCCTCGTCGAGGGCGATGCGTCGCGGCTGCATCGGCTGCTGGTGGAGCAGAAGAAGGTTGCCATCGAGGTCAGCGGCAACTGGCAGGAGGGATTCGATCCGGGACTGCTGTGGCTCTATCTCACCCTGCCGGAGGGCTCCGACCCATCCTCAGTGCAGGAGATTCTCGATGCGGAGCTTGCCAACATTGTGCGCGACGGCGTGACCGATGCGGAGCTGCGCCGTGCGCAGAATCTCGTGGCCGCGGGCTTCTGGAAGAAGCTCGCCACGATCGACGGCAAGGCCCAGCTGCTGGGCGAGTACGAGGTGTTTCACGGCGATTGGCTCAAGATGTTCGACGCTCCCGCGCAATTCGGGAGAGTGACCCGCGCGCAGGTCCAGGCGGTGGCGCACGACATTCTCGATCGGCGCAAGCGCACGGTCGGTGTCCTGCTGCCGGATGACTCTGCGGACGAACCTGCGGACGAACCTGCCGGGACGCATGCGACATGATCGTGCGCTTCCTTCTAAGGGTCGCGGCAGTGACATCGATGGTGACCCCTTTGGGAACCGGTGTGGCGCTCGCACAAAGCGCGAGCGACGGCGTACACGTCCCTGCCCATGAGCGGATCGTGCTCGACAATGGCATCACGCTGATCATTGTCCCCCGGCGCGATGTGCCTCTGGTCGCATTCAACGCAGTGCTGCGCGGGGGCGAGCTGGGAAATATCGCCGGCAAGCCCGGAGTCGCCTCGCTGGTAGCGGGCCTGCTGGAAAAAGGCGCTGGCGAGCGCAACGCGTTCCAGTTTGCGGATTCGGTGGAGGGCGTTGGCGGAAGCTTCAGCGCCGGCGCCGGATCGGAATCGATCACGATTCGCGGCCAATTCCTGGCGCGCGATCAGCCGCTGCTGCTGGAGCTGCTGGCCGATGCGCTCCTGCGCCCACGCTTCGATCCGGACGAGCTGGACAAGCTGCGCTCGCGACAGATCGAGCTGATCAAGGCGGCGAAGGATTCGGACCCCTCCGAGCTGATCGGCACCTACGGGCGCGCCTTTCTGTTCCGCGATCATCCCTACGGACGGCCGGTGATCGGCGATGAGTCCTCTCTGGCCACGATCACGCGCGAGGACGTGCTGAAGTATTACCGCGCTCAGTTCGGTGCCGACCGCCTGACGCTCGTGTTCGCCGGGGACGTCGATGCGGAGCTGCTGAAGCGCTCCGTAACGAAGCTGTTCAGTCGCTGGCCGAAGGCGTTGCAGCCCACGGCGCTGCTCACGCCGCCGTTGCGTGAACAGCATCGGCGAGTGCTGCTCATCGACTCGCCGGGATCGGTGCAGACGTATTTCTGGATCGGTAACGTCGGTGTCGACAGGCGCTACAGCGGCCGCGCCACGCTGGACCTGGTGAACGCCCTGTACGGCGGGCGGTTCACTTCGATTCTCAACACGGAGCTGCGCATAAAGTCCGGCCTGTCATATGGCGCTCGCTCGGGATTCACGCGCGGCACCGTGGCGGGGGAGTTTGCGATCCGTTCGTTCGCTCAGACGGAAAACACCGGCCAGGCAATTGATCTTGCGCTCCAGACCTTATCGCGGCTGAAGCGCGACGGCGTCACCGCGCAGATGCTGGAATCGGCTCGGGCATACGTTCTCGGGCAGTACCCGCTCGATTTCGAGACGGCGGCAGACTGGGCCGCCGCGCTGGGTGAGATCGAGCTGTATCGGCTCGGGCCGGACTACATCGACGAATATTCGCCGGCGCTGCGCAGGGTGAGCATCCAGGATGCGCATGCGGTCATCGAGCAGGCCTTCCCCAGCGCCGACTCGCTCGACATCGTTCTCATCGGCGATGCCGCGAAGATCCGCAAGCAGATCACCCACTATGGGCCGATCACCGAATTTCCGCTGACCCGGCCGGCGTTCAGCGCCGCGCCCGCGCGCTCCGGCGGCTAGCCTCGCGGGCGCAAGCGCGATCGCGCTGGCAAAGCATGCCCGAGCTGCCGGACATCACCGTCTACCTCGAAGCTCTCGAGCGGCGGTTGATGGGGGCCACGCTGATTTCGACACGTATCACGCATCCTTTCCTGCTGCGAACCTTCGAGCCGCCCTTGTCAGCCTTGCACGGCAGGCGCGTCGTCGCGGTGCAGCGCCTCGGGAAGCGGATCGTCATCGGATTCGAAGGCGACCACTGGCTCGTCATGCATCTGATGATCGCGGGGCGGCTGCACTGGGTCGACAAGTCAGCGCCCAAATCGGCGCACGCGAAGCGCGGGGCCCTGGCCTACTTTCTGTTCGACACTGGGACGGTAACCCTGACCGAGGCTGGCACGAAGCGGCGCGCGTCGCTGTCCGTCTTCGCCAGCCGGGAGCAGCTGGCCCGGCACGATCCGGGTGGCCTGGAAGTGTTGAGCGCATCCTTCGAGGAGTTCCGCAACCGCCTGCGCCGGGAAAATCACACCCTCAAGCGCGCACTCACGGATCCGCGTCTGTTCAGCGGCATCGGCAACGCCTACTCGGACGAGATCCTGCACCGCGCGCAGCTTTCGCCCGTGACCCTGACACAGAAGCTCGACGAACCGTCGCTGAGAAGGTTGCACGATGCGGTGAAGACGGTGTTGGCGGAATGGATGGAGCGTTTGCGTGCGGCGGCGCAGGGCCGGTTTCCCGAAAAGGTGACTGCGTTTCGACCCGAGATGGCCGTTCACGGACGCTTCGGCAAGCCTTGTCCCATCTGCGGCACGCACGTCCAGCGGATCCGCTACGCCGAGAACGAGACCAACTACTGTCCCCGTTGCCAGACCGGCGGTCGTGTGCTCGCCGATCGTTCGCTGTCGCGGCTTCTCAAGGACGACTGGCCGCGCACGATCGAGGAGCTGGAAGGCGGCACTGCGCCGGCGGCGCGTGGGCCGCCAGGGGCGCGCAAGCATTGACGCGGGCGACGGAATCGTGCTCCAGTCACGCTCCGTCGCCCGCGTCGTTCTCGGTGGCTCAACTCTTCGGCGTCACGGTAGCCTGAGCGACCGCATTGTCGTGCGGCGCAGTCTCGTGCGGGCTGCGCAGAGCGACGATGTTGCGCCTTACGAAGTCCGACTTCGGCGACAAAGCGACGGCTTCCGCGAGATCGCGCGCTGCGGCCACGGCATCGCTCGACAGCCAGTGCAGCACTGCGCGATTCGAATATGCGACGGCCAGGTACTCGGCAAGTTGCGGGCGCTCCCACAGCATCGAGGACGTGGCGGTGTTGAGATCCCGCTGTGCCGAAATCACCGCTGCATTGCAGAGCGACTCCGCCGCCGCGAATTGCGCGGTCATCGTGTAAGCCACGCACTTGTTCGTGTCCAGAGTCGCGGCGTCCGCGGCCAACGAGGGCGCTCTTCGCTGCACTTGCGTGACTGCGTCCTCGAAGTCGCCCATGACGAGGCTCTTGCCGCCGGCACCGTTGGTGTACGCGGTCATGACGAATTTCGAGGCCTGTTCGGCGGCGTGCGCGACCGAGCCGCCCAGCAGCGCGGCTGCTTCGACGGCGAGGGCAAGGTGCAGCGCTCGCAGCGGCTTGCGACTGTTACGGCTGTATGAAGGCATGATGGCGGTCTCCTGTCAGTAAGATCGGTCGCTCGTTTCCTCACGAGCGCTGTCACGATAGGAAAACCGACATCGGCCGACAAACGAGGAAAATTTCGCCGATGAGTGAAACGGCCCCCGGCAGCCGCAGTCTGCCCTAGTGTTGGTCGGCGAACTGCGTGAGCGCCCAGTTTGTGAGCGCGCGGACTTCGGGCTTTTCGGCGTCCTTCGGCCGGCTCACCAGAAAATACGTGTCGGCCGTTTCGAGCTCGAGCGAAAAGATCCTCACGAGTGCGCCCGAGCGGAACCACGAGTCGCACAGGGCTGACGGAACGAGCGCGACTCCCACTCCGCGCTCGGCGGCGCGGACCACCGCGAACATCGTGTCCAACTCGATCACGTTCTTCGGCTCGGGCGTCTGCAGTCCTATCTCGGCGGCCCAGTTCGTCCATGCGGACGGCCGTGATTTGTGCACGATGAGTGCCATCTGCCCGAAAACGTCGCTACCGAGGCGCGCCACGGTGGCCGCGTGCTCGCGCGAGCACACCGCGGTCAGCGAAAGTGAAAACAGGCGTGCGGACTGCAGGCCCTGTGGAACCTCGTCGGCGAGGAGGATCGAGACGTCCGCAGTCGGCGGATGCAGTCCGGGGCGCGGATCGTGCGTGTCCATCTGAATGTCGATGTCAGGGTGTGCGTCGCAGAAGCTCGTGAGCCGCGGGATGAACAGTTCGCTCGCGAAGAATGGCGGCAGAAGCACTCGCAGCGTGTGCCTGCCGCCGCGTCTAGCCACCTGGGTGAGGCTCCTGTCAAGCGCCTCGAGCAGGGGCTCCACTTCATCCAGCAGAGTGTGCCCGGCAGTCGTGAGGTCCACGGCCCGGGTCCTGCGCTCGAACAGGCGTACGCCAAGG
>FTDY01001152.1_pt1 | contig 18923 bp, 13 predicted proteins | sample 1640031 | NCBI WGS metagenome assembly FTDY01 (sample SAMEA3914816, study PRJEB12502) | metagenome | biome: forest; material: soil | place: USA | collected 2011-09-16 | depth 0.3 m
GTGGCGCGAGGAGGCATAGGATCCCGAGTAGGTGAGCCAATCGGCGCCGGGCTGCGCGGTCGTGGCGAGCTCATCGAAGGGCACACGCAACTTGTCGAGGCGCGCCTGGGTCAGGGGCGATACGGAATCATCGGCCGCCGCGACATCTATCGAGCGGATGTACGCGACGAGCTGCCATATGCGCTGCCACCCGAGAGGATGCTCCAGCATCGCCGTCTTGGGCACTCCGTAGCGGATCGTGCGGTACAGCGCCCACTCGCTGTCGCCGTGCTTGAATTCCCGCGCGAACAGGGCCGGTGCCCCGGGGCCCCCACCGGCATCCGGACCATGGCACGAGGAGCACTCCGACCGAAACAACTTTGCACCCGCGGCCAGGTCCGCGGCGCTCGAGCTCGGAATGCGCACCACCGCATACGGATTGCGCGTGGCCATCAGGCGGGAGATCTGCGGCTGGCCGGCGCCGGGCATGATGAGCCGGAGCAGCTCGCCGAGATGCATATCGGGAATCCGCCCCGTGAGCTGCATCCCCACGGCGATGAGCCGCCAGCGGATATTCGGGATGGCCACCGCGCCCAGCACGGCCAGCCCGACCACGCCGATCGCGATCCAGCGCGGCCGCACCCTGGCACGCTGCACCCGATCAGGCGCGCTGGTCAGGAGTAAGGTCATGTTCGGTGTGCAGGCGTTTGCCGACCGAGGCGGCAGCCGCTGCGGAGAAGACGGCGGCATAGGCCGCATCGCGGGAAGCGGGACTGCAATAGAGCGTGAGCATCTGCTCCGCTGCCTGGAGGACCTGCGCCACACGGGCGGAATCGGTAAGCGCGGCGATCAGGCCGTCCGCAATCCCCGCCGAATCCGGTGGAGTCAGGATCGCGCACCGGTCCGTCAGCAACTGGTTGTGCACCAGCGTGTCGGTTGCCACAACCGGGCGCCGCGATGCAAGGTAGGGCAACAGCTTGCCCGGCGGATTGATTCCCTGGATCCGCGGCGAAACCAACACGTCCGCCGCTCCCAGGTAGGCGGGCATCGCATGTTGTGGCTGCATGCCATCGAGCCGCACGCTCGAAGAGACTCCAAGCCGGTCCGCCTGGCGGCGCAGCTGGGCGATCTCCGGCTCCGCGCCACCGACGAGCAGAAACACCGAGTTCGGAACCGCTGCCAGCGCCTTCGGAATGGCGTCGATGAGCAGATCCAGCGCCTGCAGGGCGACGAACGAGCCCGTGTACAGGACCAGCTTCTGGTCCGGTGCGACGCCGTAGCGCGCGCGCACGCAGGCGATTTCGTCCGCTGAGGCGCTGCCGCCCATCTCGAAGTGATTGACGATCACCACGCATCGCGCGTTGGGACACACATGCCGCGCAGCGCGCTCCACGGCGGGCGAGATCGCGACGATGGCGCAGGCTCCTCGCACGCTCTGCCGCTCGACCCAGCGGAATGCGTTGATGACGGAGCGCCGCTGGCTGAACTTCCAATCGGTGACCTGCAGCGGGAGACTCGAGTGCATGTCGTAGACATACGGGACGCGAAAGAGCGCCCCGGCCAGCTTCGCGAGCAGCGCGCCTTCCTCGTGCGCGTACAGAAGGTCGTAGCGGCGCAGGCACAGCCGGCCGAGCAGGTTGAGGAACAGCAGGAAGTCGAACCAGATCTTCAGCCGCGACGGGCCCGGCTGGATCGCCCGCGCAAAATGCGGCCCGCGGGAACGAAACACCCGCGCCTTCAGGTCCGGCGGCTCCTCACCGACTCCGTAGGTCAGGATGTCGACCTCGTGGCCGCGGGCCACCAGCTCCCGGGCGCGATGATAGGCGCTGAGCGGCGTGCCGCGGGCGGTGTAGAAGGCCTGTGGAACGATCTTCAGTATGCGCATGCCTCACACATCCCAGTACGAGACCAGCCGCGCGCGATTGATCACGAGGAGCTCGCGAAAGCGCGGCGAGAGTAGGAATTCGAGCTCCACGCGACGCGCGTGGCTGCCCGGCTTCTGCAGATCCGCGGCGGCCGTCCCCGGGTGGCAGCACAACTCGACCGGCCCCAATGGATCGACCAGCGACGCTGACACGGCCGGCTCACCGTACTCCGCGATGAGAGCCTGCAGGTCCACGGTCCTCACCGGGGAGCGCAGTCGCGCGCGGCCAAACTTTCGCGAAGCTTTCAGCGCGAGCAGCTCCCGCATCAGCGTCGTCGCCTTGCGCACATGCGTGAGCCGTCCGAGACGTGTAATTCTGACTCTCTCGATCCCGAACCTTGGCAAAACGTTCGCGACTGCCGCGCTGACCACCGGCAGTTGATGCAGGTGCTTGTGGCCGTCCAGATGTGAGATGCGCAGTCCCGAGTCCCGGACGCGGGCAATCTGGGCGGCAATCTCAGCTTCCACTTCGGCCAGGCGCAACCGTCCCGTGAGGCAGGCGACAAACAGAGCGCGCTTGCCGTGAAACCGGCCGTCGCCATCGACGAGAGATCGCCCCGCACTCAGCGGCTTGCCTTCGCACAGATTCAGATGCACACCGAAGCTCGCACGATCGCCAAGCGTCGCGGCCCGCTCGAGGGCCTCGTGAGTGGCTGCCATGTTGGCCATGACCGACGTGCTCGTGATCACGCCGGCCTCGATGCCCCGGCAGATTCCCCGTGTGATCTCCAGCGTTTCCCCGAAATCGTCCGCGTGCACGATGAGCGGCAACTCGGAGCCGCAGGCTCGCGTGCGCAGGGCGCCGACGCCAGTCTTCGACTCGACTCGCGCCGTACCCGTGAGGGGCTGTGGAATCATGTGTGTCAGCACCTCCTGATGGGTGCCGAGGCTCGTTGGACTTTGCGTGGACGTAGCAGGAAACGTACCAAGTTGCGGCGCCTCGCCGTACGCTCGGCGAGCCTGACTTGGACGCTAGCTTGAGCATTCGCGCGCCTGCGGAGCGCGCGCCCACTGCGGCCTGCTACTTGCATGCGACACCACTCCGCCATGGCGACATCACAGAATCAAACCGCGCGCGCCGCGCCGATACGCAGCGCGGAGCCCGTACGAGCGCGAGCTGGCCGTGTCGTCCGCAGCCTGCTCGGTGCGCTGCGCACGCACTATCCGCCCTTCGTTCTGGGCCTTCCTGTGCGGCGAGACTCGATTCCGATCTTCATCTATCACGACGTCGAGCCGGCATGCCTGGCGCGCGACCTCGAGTTCCTGCGCACGAACCGCTACCGCACCTTGTCCCTCGCCGAGTTCGCGGCAGCAGCGGCGGCGGCGAAGTCCGGGCGAGCCGGTCACGCGGAGAGCTCCGGGCGTTGCGTACTGCTCACCTTCGACGATGCCCGGCGGAATTTCCACGACAGTGCGTTGCCGGTGTTGCGTGAGTTCGATGCACGCGCCACCCTCTTCGCGCCCAGCTATTGGATGGGGGACCCGGCACCCCGCACCGCGGATGCGGAGCAATTCATGACCTGGGAGCAGCTCCGGAGCAGCGCCGCATCCGGGCTGGTCGACGTCCAGTCGCACGCGCACCGCCATGCGCTCGTGTTCAGCTCCGACCGGCTGCTGGACTTCGCCAACCCTCGCACGCTCGCCGACTACGACATCTATGACTGGCCGATGCGCATCGGATGCGGGGGCGAGGAGCTGGGCCGGCCGGCGCCCGGCACTCCGATCTACGCCGCGACTCCCCTGCTCTCGGCGGAGCGCCATTTTCTGGCAAGCCCGGAAGTCGCCATGGCGTGCGTCGAGCACGTCTCGCAAGACGGTGGCGGCGACTTTTTCCAGCGGCCCGATGCGCTCACTCGGCTGCGCCGGCTGCATGCCGCCCGCTCCCGGACGAGTCCGGGCCGTTTCGCCGAGCACAGCAGCCTGCGGGCACTGGTCGCCTCCGAGTTCGAGCACTCGCGGGACCTGTTTCGCCAACACCTGGGCTACGCGCCGCAATACCTTGCTTTCCCGTGGATGATGGGCTCGGCGCTCTCGCTGGACCTGGCGAAAGCGTTCGGCCTCAAAGCCGTCTTTGGAGTCGCCCTCGACTTCGCGCGTGCGCGCCGACCCGGCCTGCCCGTACCCGCCTTCGGAAGGCTCAAGTCGGACTGGCTGCCGCTGCTGCCGGGTTCCGGCCGCGGCAGCTTTCTCGCGATTGCCGCGGGCAAGGTGGCCGGAATCTCCAAGACGCAACATCTCGCCCATTGAGGGGGCAAGGCACATGACGGCGCCGCGGACGATCGGTGTGATGGCGCGCCTGCTGGATCAGCCGGACGGGCTGGGAATCTATTCGCGCCAGCTTCTCCAACACCTGTTTGCGCTGGATCCGCAGACGCACTACGTCGTCTTCCTGGGCAGCGGGCAGGCGCGGGAGGCGCTCGCCGGCCATGAAAACGTAACGGCGCAGGTGCTGCCCGCCCCCAGCAAGCTCTGGTGGGATCAGGTGCTCGTTCCCAGGGCCGCGCGCCGGGCCCGGGTCGATCTGCTGTTCAATCCGAAGTTCTCCCTGCCGCTGCTCAACCGGATTCCGGGCGTGCTCGTGCTGCAAAGCTGCGACTGGTACGTCAATCCCGGCAACTACCCCTGGTGGGACAACCTGTACATCCGCCTGGCGCTGCCCGTGTATTGCCGCAAGGCGCGGGCGTTGCTCGCCATCTCCCAATCGACGCTCGATGAGCTCTCCCGGCGCGCCGGCTTGAACGTCGCGCGCGCCGCAGTGACTCACGCCGGCGTCGGGCCCGCCTTCAACGCAACACGCGACGAGCCGAAGCTCGAGGAATTCCGTCGGCAGCACGGCCTTGCGGAGCGCTACATCCTCACCGTGGCCCGCGTCCTTCACACGGGCAACCGCAGGATGTCCGCCTATCCGGGTGGCAACAATGAGCGCCTGGTACGCGCCTACGGCCATTACCGGCGCGCGGCGCCACATCCCCTGCCCCTCGTCGTGGCCGGCCTCGGAGTACGGGAGTACCTGCGGTCGCAGGGGTTCGGCGCCGCAGAGCTCGAGGGGATTCACTTTCTCGGCTTCGTCCCCAACGAGTCGATGCACTGCGCCTACCAGCTCGCCGACTGCTTCGTGCTCGCCACGCTGTGCGAGAGCTTCGGCCTTCCGATCCTGGAGGCGCTCGCCACCGGCTGCCCGGCGATCGTGCCGGAGACCGGGGCCGCTCCCGAGGTCGCAGGCAGTGCCGCGCGCTTCATCGACCCCTACGACGAGCAGGACATTGCAGGGGCCTTCCTCGAGGTCACCGGCTCCCCGCTGCTGCGCGAGCGTCTCGCGCGGGAGGGCCTGCAACGCGCCCGGCTGTTCGGGTGGCAACAGGCGGCCCGCCGCGTTCTGCAGACTTTCGACGAAGTCCTGGCGTCGGCCTGCTCGCGTGAGTCGGCAGCACGCACCTGATACAAACGGAGGCCATTGCGAACCCCTATGTGTGGAATCTGCGGCTTCAATTGGGCTGACGAGCGACTGATCGAGACGATGAAGGACACGCTCGTGCACCGCGGCCCCGATGCGGACGGTACGTACGTCGCGCCTGGCATATCGCTGGGCCATCGCCGCCTGAGCATCGTCGACCTGAGCGAAGCCGGCCGTCAGCCGCTCGCAAACGAAGACGGCACGGTCTGGATCACCTTCAACGGGGAAATCTACAACCACGCGCAGCTGCGCGCCCGCCTCGAGTCCCGGGGCCACGTGTTTCGCGGACGCAGCGACACTGAATCCATTGTCCATGCCTATGAGGAGTTCGGGCTCGACTTCGTCCGGCATCTGACCGGGATGTTCGCGTTTGCGATCTGGGATGCGCCACGGCGACGGCTCGTCCTTGTGCGCGACCGCCTCGGCATCAAGCCCCTGTACTACACGGTCGCCGGCGGACAGCTGCGGTTCGCTTCGGAGATCAAGGCCCTGCTGGCCGATCCGCTGGTGCCGCGGCAGATCAACAGCCAGGGGCTGTTCGACCTGGTGGGATATGAATTCACGCCCGCCCCGCAGACGCTGTTCGCCGGAGTCATGAAGCTTCTGCCCGGCTGCATGCTCGTTCTCGAGTCGGACGGCACGCAGCGGCTGTCGCGCTACTGGTCGCTCGAGAGCAAGCCTGTGGAGCCCTCCCCTTCCGCACTGTGCGAGCTGCTGGAGCAGGCGTGCACGGAGCACATGATGAGCGATGTGCCGGTCGGCGCCTTCCTGTCCGGCGGAATAGACTCGAGCAGCGTCGTCAGTTTCCTGAGCGAGTGTGTGCCGAGCGGATTGCAGACGTTCGCGCTCGGCTACCGCGAGAGCTCCTTCAGCGAATTCGAGCACGCGCGCCGCGTGGCGGATCATTTTCAGACGCAGCATCGCGAGCTACTCGTGCGGCCGGTCGATGCCGGCGCCATAGAGCGTGCCGTGTGGCACCTGGATGAGCCCACGACCGATCCTTCGAATCTTCCCTTCATGCTAATCTGCGAGGAGGCGCGTCGCTATGTGAAGGTGGCATTGAGCGGCGACGGCGGCGATGAGCTGCTGATGGGCTACGACCGCTTCAGGGCGAGCAAGGCCTGCAGCCTGCTTGCCTGGCTGCCCTTACCGCTGCGGCAGCGGCTGTACCGAGCAGTGATCGACGGCCTTGGCGACGATGACATCAAGAAGGGGCCGCGCAACACCGTGAAGCGCTTCCTCCAGGGCGCCCTGCTGCCCTCGGCCGGCGAGCACCTGCGCTGGCAATACTTCCTCGATCCGGGCACAGCCCGTGACATCTTCAAGCCCGACCTGCTGCAAGGCCTCGATTGCGACCCCTTCGCCCCGGTGAAGCGCTGGTCGACCGGCGCGCCCAGTGAACGCGGCCTGCGCGAGCAGTACATCGAGCTGAACACCATCCTGCCCGACAGCGTGCTGATGAAGGTCGACAAGATGTCGATGGCCCACGGCCTGGAGGTGCGGCCGCCGTTTCTGGACCATCGAGTGGTCGAGTACTGCTACTCGCTGCCGACGAGCGCCAAACTGAACGGTTTCACGACCAAATGGCTGCTGAAGTGCGCCATGCGCGAGCGGCTGCCGGAGGGCATCGCGATGCGCTCCAAGCAGGGCTTCAGCATTCCCATGAAGAACTGGATCCGCGGCGAGCTGCTTGAGCTCACGCGGGATGCGGTCTTCTCCTCGGGACTGATCGAGGATCACTTCCAGAAAAGCGCATTGGAGCGGCTCTGGAACGAGCACCAGCAGCGGCGGCACAACCACAGCCATCTCTTCTGGACGCTGCTCAACGTGAGCCTCTGGGAGAAGCTGCTATTGAATGGTCCGCGGCCCACGGCGAAGCGTCCGCCGGTTACCGAGATCACGGTACCGTCGGCGCCGGCCTTCGCGGCGGCGTGATGCTCCGCACTGTCGTGAACTCCGCCTCGCTGCGCGCCGCGTGGGCGCTGGCACTGGGCGGTACCGCCTTCACTCTCGGCAACCTTGTCCTGGCCCGAGCGCTGCCCGCCGCCGAGTACGGCCTTCTCTCCCTCGTGATCGGTGTTCTTTCTGTGGCCAGCCTCGCAGCCCCGCTCGGCATCGATCTGGTGGTGGCACGGCGCGGCATGCAACTCGGAGCGCTGCTGCGCCGTCGGGCGCTCGCTGCGTCATTGTTGACAGGACTCGTCGCGGCTGCGGTCTGCAGCGCGGCATACGGGCTGAACGGCGTCCTGGTGGCGGCCATCGCTATCGGCACCGCCGCAGCGGGTGTCGTGCAGGCGGGAGTGGCTCACTTTCAGGGAGCACGGCGTTTCGGCATCGCAGCCTGGCTGCTGCAGATCACCAACCTGGCACTCCTTCCCGTTGCCTTGATCGCTCTGCTGTGGGGTATGCGCACCGCGGCCATCCCGAGCGTCCTGCTCGCACTCGCAACGGCCGTTGGCGCGGTTGGAGCATGGATCCTCGTCATTTCCCAGAAGGGACCCGAGCAGAGTCCACCCAGGCTGGGAGCAATGTGGCGCGAGGCGCTGTCCCTGCTTGCGATAACGATGGCGAGCTCCGTATTCATGCAGCTCGAGCGTCTCGTCCTGATCCCCACGGTCGGGGTGCACGGCCTCGCACTGTTCGGTGTCGTTGCGGCCCTCGTAGGGTCGCCCTTCCGCATGATCCAGAGCGCGGTTCTATTCACGCTCATCCCCAACATGCGCGCCGCACAGAGCACTTCCGAGCGGCGCCGTCTCCTCGGCCGCGAGATCGCCGTGGTGAGCGGAGCACTGGTCGTCGGAGCGACGGCCATCTGGCTGGCGGCTCCGCCCGTCGCCCACTGGTTCCTGGGAGGACGCTACGATCTGACTGATGCGCTGATGGCAGCGGCGATCGTGTCGGGGCTGCTGAAGGTCGGCAGTGCATTCGCGACTGCGGTGGCCGTTGCGCTGGGCGATGCCACCGAGCTGCGCCGCGTAAGCCTGACCGCCTGGCTGTCGGTCGGGATCTCAGTGGCAGGAGCGTTCCTGGCGAGGGACTGGGGTCTGACGGGAGTGCTGTACGGAATCTCGGCCGGCTGGCTCGTCCGCACCTGTGCCGCGACCTGGATCGCGGCGCCGCATCTACTGCAGCGCCGCGGCGGCCTGCCTCACCCCGCTCGTTAGTTCCACCTTCGGCTCGAACCCCAGCGAGTGGCGCGCGGCCCCGATGTCGAAGGCGTTGTCGTTTTCGAAGAATGCCAGCGTGCGCCGCGACACCGGCGGCTCGACTCCGACGATCGCGCTCACCCGCTCGGCGGTCCAGCCGAGCGTCAGGCCGAGCCAGCGTGGGGCGTGGAACGAAGGGGCCCGGACACCGATTGCGCCAGCGAACTGCGCGACCATCTCCTCGACCGTCATCCAGCGCGGGCCGGCGACGTTGAAGACCCTGCCAGCGACCTCCGGTCCGGCCTGCGCGGCCAGCAGCAGCGCTTCGAGCAGGTCGTCGACATAGATGGGATGGCGCAGATTGCGGCCGCGTCCTATGAAGAAGAACCGCCCCTTGCGCAGGGAGCGAATCAGTTTGCGCGTCCGGGGACACCCTGCGCCGTATACCCAGGACGGCCTCATCACCACAATATCCATCCCCGTGTGCGCGGCGCAGTTCAACGCGGCCTGCTCTCCGGCGACCTTCGTGCGCTCGTAGTCGTTCTGTGGGTTCAGAGGTGCATCTTCGCTCGCGGGCGGCGAGATGACGTGCCCGTAGACGCCGACGCTGCTGACGTGAACGAGCCGGCGGACGCCTGCCGCGGAACACAGCTCAACCAGTCGCCCGAGCGCCTTGACGTTGACCGCTTCGAACTCCTTGAAAGAGGCATGCACGTCCAGATGCACACTGGCCAGGTTGAATACGCAGTCGACATCCGCCAGCGCTGCGGCCAGGGATCCCGCATCGCGGATGTCCAGAACGCGGTAGTCAATGTCCGGCCCGACTACACCCGGCGGTGCTGCGTGCACATCGATCGCACGCACGCGCCAACCACGAGACGCCAGGTACGGGACGAAGTGCGACCCGATGAAGCCGCCGGCACCCGTCACCAGGACCGTGCGGGGCGCCTTCATGATGCCTTTCTCGCCGACACGGCTACCGCGTAGCCCCCATTGCCCGGCACGAGCCGGTCCAGCAGCGAGAACAGGTACATGAACGGGTAGATCAGCGAGTACATCCGGTACTCCCTGCGCACGGCCTCGAGCTCCTTGCGGGAAGTCGGTGCGATCGTGCCCACGAGCACCTGCGGATGCGCCTTCTTCCTGGAGAGCACCTTGACGTAGGCGAAATTGATGATCAGCTCTGCGAACTCCGTGAAGAAGCGCGAGTAGCCGCCCGAGGCCTGCGGCGTGAGCCCAACGGTCGTCACCATGTTCTGCAGCTCACGGATGCGGTACCCCTGCACGACGTGGCCGTACGTCTCCGGCCCCATGCCGATCACACGCTTGAACGCCGCAACCGGCAGCCTCGTGTCTCCGTTCGGAGTGGTCACGATCGCCAGGCCGCCAGGCGCGACGACGCGCGCGATCTGCGCGTTCAGGCCGTCCACCTTGGCGAAATGCTCGTGCACGTCGATGATGATGACGACGTCGAACGACTTGTCGGGGTAGGGAAAGCGGTTGATGTCGATGTGTGCGACGGGGTCGGCCAGAAACTCGGACATCTCCTCGATGCCCTCCTCGTAGACCTGGCCCCAGCTCCACGCTCCTCCCGACGCGCGAAACTCGTGATTCATGGCGCCGTTGTTGTCGTGGCCGGAGACCAGCAGACACCGCTTGCCTTCGGTGGGCCCCGCCAGGCGCATCAGCAGCTCCACCTTCTGCCGCTTCTTGAGCGACTTGCGATACATCTGCAGCTGCCACGGCAGTGGCGGGGCGGCGAGTGTGTGTTGTGCCTGCATGTTCCGTGTCCTTAGCAGAAGAATTCTGTCAGCGCAGCGACGCTCGCTGCGGCGCCAGGCTGGAAACGGCGCGCAGCGTGGGTTGTGGGACAAAGGGGCCTCGAAAGGCTTGCAGCAGCGACTGGGCGCGCGCCACCTGCGCGTGGATCTCACTCTCGCCCCAGTGCAACTCGCGGGCCGCAATCATCGCGCACGCGCGCAAGGCCATTCCGTCAAGCGATTCGCTCAGGTACAGCGGCGTTCTTCGCATGACGACATCGGCGAGCTGCACGGCCATCTCGCCGCGCGCCGCATGCACTATCTGGGCCTTGATCACCGGAGAATCGGCTACCACGCAGTCGGCGAGCGACTCGTCCTCATCCAGCAGGCTGAAGATCCAGCCGCGCTCCGGCCCGTACATCTCCTCCAGGTGCGCCAGGGATCTCTGCTCCAAACGCCAGCGGCGGCGCGAGGGCCTGGCCGCAGCAGGCGGGATGCTCCACAGCGGGGAGAGGTCGGCGCGCAAGCGGACGGGCCTGCGAAGGTAGCCCGACACGCACCGCACGACTTGTCTGGCGACCGAATGGGAAGTCGTCCACTTCACGCCGATGACGGACACGAGTCCCTTCGCTCCCTTGGCACCGTGATCGATGACTTGCGGCGCTCTTGCGAGCTCGACGTCATCGCCTGCGCTACCCATTTGTTCCGGCAGCAAACCGGAGTAGACCCCCAGCACGTCCGCGCCTGCGATGCGATGGCCGCCGAGGACGCTGTTCAAGTCATCCAGGAAATCGACGACCTCCTCACGCGACACGGCCGCCGACCGCTCGGAATGATCACAGCGCAGGTGACGGGTCCCGATGAGGGCCCGCTCGTTCCACGGCAGGATGAAGTAGGTCTGCGGTCCCCGTGCGGTGCCTTTCAGCCGCGGCACGGACAGGCCCACTCCCTCCTTGAACGGCAGGGGTCTGGTAAGCAGGTTGAAGGCCCTGGAAGCACGGAACAGCGGCAGCGGATGTCCGCCGGGCGAGGCGCCGTTGTGGGCGTATCGCGACCACTCCCCGACGCTGGACCCTGCGGCGTCAACGACGCAGCGCGTGCGTATTTCGGACTCCCGCCCCGTCAGCGCATCGCGTACCCGAACCGCGCAGACAGCGCCATCCTGCATCGTGAGCCCCGTGGCACACACGTAATTGGAAGCGCGCGCGCCGCACCTGACCGCCGCACTCACGACCGCAATCAGCAGTCGCTCGGTGCTCGCGCATACCGCGTCGAACCAGGTCGCCGCCCCATTGCAGCCTTGAGTCCGTGTGCCCGTGAGAACGGCACGGGCCAGTTGGCGGCTCCAGACCGAGCTGGGTGGAATATGCCGGTTCGCGGCCACGCCGTGATTGCGATCAAGGCTCATGAGATCGCTGACGCACAGCGCGGCGCGCATGGCTACGGGGCCACGGATCCCGTGGCCGTAGGTGGGCAACACGAAGCGTAACGGCCGGGCAAGGTGCGGAGCCAGGCGCAGCCACTCGCGCCGCGCGCGAACGGATTCGCGCATGCGTGCGAAATCCAATCGCTGCAGATGCCTCAATCCGCCGTGCAGTGTTCGCAGGCTGTTGCCCGAGGTGGCATTCCCGAAATCGCCCGCATCGATCAGCGCCACTTTCAAGCCGTTGAGCGCGGCCTCCCAGGCTACGCAGGCTCCATGAATGCCGCCACCGACCACGACCACGTCGTAGCTTCCGCGCGCCAGCCGTGCAGGGTCACGCTGCATGAACACGCTCTCCGTCGTGAGCCTGAGCACTCGCGAAGCGGTCGCGCCACAGCTGGAAGACCATGAGCGCCCAAAGAAGATGGCTGTGGTTATGCGTGCAGGCTTCATGCTCGCGAATGAGGGACTCGACGTGCCGGGGCTCGAACAGGCCGTCACGCGTCAGGTTCTCCCGGCACAGCAGCTCGTGCAGGAGGGAGTTCCACTCGCCGTTCAGCCAGTTCTTCATCGGCATGCTGAAGCCCTCTTTGCCGCGCCGCAGGATGGCTGCGGGGAGCTTGCCGGCAAAGGCCTTCTTGAGAATCCATTTGCGCACGCCGCCCCGCAGCTTGAGCTCGGAGGGAATCGACAGCGCCAGCTCGACCACCTCGTTGTCCAGGTAGGGCACCCGGGCTTCCAGCGAGGTGGCCATGCTCATCGAATCGATCTTTGCCAGGATGTTGTCCGGCAGATAAAACTTCAGATCGCAGCGCATCTCATCGGCAAGCCTGTCGGTGCCGACGGACTCGAACGCCTCGTGGACCACGCGCACGGCCTCCCCCGCGACCTGCTCGCGATAGGGTTCCCGATACAGGCGAGCGCGGCCCGCGTCTGCTAGCGACACCATCCAGCGCAGGTGATGCCAGTCGGTGGGTAGCGCCGCGCCCTCCAGAAAGCGCCGCAACTGATTTCCGAGCCCACGCTTGCCTGGGCTCAACGGCAGCAGGCGCGCCGCACGCTCGATCTTTGTGCGCAGCGGCCGCGGCAACCAATCGAGAGTCCGCGCGGCATGACGATCCGCCTCGTATGCGTCATAACCGGCGAACAGCTCGTCGGCTCCGTCGCCACCGAGAGCTACGGTCACGCGCGACCGCGCCATGCGCGCCACCAGCAGGGTGGGAAAGACCGAGAAGTCCGCAATCGGCTGATCAAGCTGAGCGATGACTTCGGGCAGGAGCGACAGGAAGTCCGGTGTCAGCATTTCCTCGTGGTGACGGGTTCCGCAGTGCACCGCAACGGCTCGCGCGTACCCGAGCTCATCGTAGGAGGAGTCTCCGAAGCCCACCGAGAATGTGAGCGGCGCCTGCGTCGAAGTCTCGCTCATGGCCGCGACCAGGATGGACGAGTCGATGCCGCCGCTGAGAAACGCTCCCAGCGGGACGTCGCTCGCGAGCTGCCTCTTCACGGCAGACGTCAGCGTGCCGCGCAGCCGTTCCGCAATCTCGTCCGCGGACGCGCGCAGTGGCTCCGCGATGTCCCCGGGAGACCAGAAGCGTCCGGTACCGATCCTGCCCTCGCTCCAGGTCAGCCAGCATCCCGGCTGCAGCTTCTTCACATCCTCGAAGAGGGTCGACGGGGCGGCGGTGCACTCGAAGGTGAGCAGTTGATCCACTCCGTGTGGATCGATTCTCGCGGTGGAGCCCTGCGCGGCCAGAATGCATTTCACCTCGGACCCGAAGTAGAGACTGCCGTGACGCACGCTGTAGAACAGCGGCTTGATGCCCATCCGGTCGCGCAACAGCAGGAGACGGCGGCGCGCGCTGTCCCAAAGCGCGATCGCGAACATCCCGTTCAGGCGTTTGACGAATTCGATTCCGTATTCGTCGTACAGGTGGGGAATGATCTCGCTGTCGCCCGTGCCGCGCAGCGAGTAGCCCTTCGCAGCCAGGTCGCGACGCAGCTCGATGTAGTTGTAGATCTCGCCATTGAACACGGCTTGCACGGTGCCGGCCTGATTCCCGACGGGCTGATCTCCGGTGACGAGGTCCAGGACGGCGAGGCGGCGCATACCCAACCCCGCTCCGGGGCTGACATGAATGCCCTCGCCATCGGGTCCGCGGTGGCGGATGACGTCGCACATCCTCGTGATGAGCTCACGGGCGGGCGTGGCGCCTCGGGTTCCAATGCCGGCGATTCCGCACATCGGGACGCCGTCAGGCCAGCCGCCGCTTGCGCAGCTGCATGCCGATCTGGTTGCGCACGAAGCGCAGCGGCGGCTCCAGCCTTGCGAAGCGCTCAAAGGAGACGGCCGGGTCGATGAGGCAGCGAATGAGGCTGGCGGCCGGCCGCTCCGGGTCGAGGTCTATGGGCACGCAGAAGCCCATTCGCCCCACCTTGCGGACATCATGCGCAAACGGGAGTGGATCGGTGCCCGGGAGATCTCGCACGCCGAGACGCGCGGCATGCGCGAAATGCGAGGGATACCTCCAGAAGCCCGGCCGCCCACCCTCATCGCCGAGAAAGAGCGTCGGCTTGCGAAAGTCCTGCACGAGGTGGCTCAGCAGCCGACCCCGGTTGAACAGCCACTTGCCCGGTCCCCAGGGGATGACACGCGGCACGCCCAATGCGTCGGTCTCGCTCAGCAAGTCGCGGATCGGCCTGCCGTCGTCGAACTTCCGGGTGGTGCCCAGGATCAGCAGCTCGAGGCCTTCCCGGCAGGCAACCTGCCGTCCCGCCACGACGAACAGCCGCTGCGGCCCTTTGGCGAGGACCAGGCTGATCGGCTCGGAAGTCGGCTCGGCGGTCCAGGCTTTCAGCTGCAGCCCGTTCGGGGCGCCGCCCCGCAGCGCCAGCGCACGCAGTTGCCCAAAGCAGTCGTCGTCGTGGGTCTCCGCCATCAACAGGAAGAATGCGGGTGGTGCCGCGGGAGCCGGCGCACACACGCGGGACAGGTTGCTCCAGGCACAGTCCAGAAGCTCATCGGCTTGGTAACAGGCGTGCAGGTGGACGTGGGCATCGACGACCGCCGTGACGTGACTCATGGCCCCGCGCTCATTAGCTGCCCCGCCGCCCCCGAGATGATTTTCAGCCGCATGCGGCTCCCTTTCCGGCCCGAATCAAGCAAGAATCGATCCCGTTCCCTCCCCACCCCGGGGCCCGGGTAAACTGCGCCCCACCCTCAAGTCTTCATCCAGCAAGACCCGCCCCATGACCGATGCGCCGAAAAGCACCCGGGAACTGCAGAGCCTCGACCGGGCGACCATCCTGCATCCCTTCGCGCAGCTGCGGCAGTTCGCCGCGGGCGAGCTCGGAGAGCCCCGGATCATCTGCAGCGCGCAGGGCATTCGCGTTCGCGACCTGGAGGGGCGGGAGCTCATCGACGCGTTTGCAGGCAGGTATTGCGTTCACGTCGGCTACGGGCGTCGGGAAATCGCGGACGCGATTCACGCGCAGGCGCTGGAGCTCGCCTACTACCATGCCTATGCCGGCTACTCCAATGAGCCGGCGATCCGGCTTGCGGAGCGGGTTCTGGGCATGACGCCCGGGCGGATGCAGCGCATCTGCTTCGGTCTGTCCGGGTCCGACTCGAACGAGACCCAGATGAAGATCGTCTGGTACTACAACAATGTGCTCGGGCGCACGGCGAAGAAGAAGATCATCTCCCGCTGGCGCGGCTATCACGGGGGCACCGTGATGTCCGGCAGCCTCACGGGCCTCGAGAACCTGCATCGCGCGTTCGACCTGCCGCAGGGACCGGTGCTGCACACGATCACCCCGCACTATTTCTGGCACGCCGAGCCTGGCATGAGCGAGCGGGACTTCTCCCGCGTGTGCGCGGAGCGTCTGGAGGCGCTCATTCAGACCGAAGGTCCGGATACCGTCGCGGCCTTCATCGGCGAGCCGGTGCTTGGAACCGGCGGGATCATCCCGCCCCCGGAAGGCTACTGGGAGGAGATTCAGCAGGTCCTGAAGCGCTACGACATTCTGCTCATCGCGGATGAGGTCGTCTGCGGATTCGGCAGGCTCGGCGAAGCGTTCGGCTCGCATGTCTATGGCATCGAGCCCGATCTCATCACCGTGGGCAAGGGGATCACGAGCGGCTATCTGCCGCTGTCCGGCGCCCTCATCGGGGAGAAGGTATGGAAGGTTCTCGAGCAGGGGTCTGACAAGTTTGGAGCGTTCGGGCACGGCTACACCTTCTCGGCCCATCCCCTCTGCGCCACAGCGGCCCTGGCGAACCTCGAGATCCTCGCGCGGGAAAGGGTCTACGCTCACGTTGCGGCCACGGCGCCCTACTTCATCGAGCGGCTGAAGCAGGCCTTTGTGGGACGCCCGCATGTCGCTGAGGTTCGTGGCGCCGGCCTGCTCGGCGCAATCGAATTCGCGCAGGACCCGGCCCAGAGAGCGCGTTTCGAACCTGCGCGTCGGGTGGGACCGCAAATCGCAGCCGCGTGTCTCGATGAGGGCGTCATCGTCCGCGCACTGCCTCACGGGGACATCGTAGGTCTCGCGCCTCCGCTCATCATCACTCGCGACGAGATCGACGACGTCGTTGCGCGTGTGGCCCGCGCCGTGGAGCGGGTCACCAGCCGATTGTGAATCGCCCGAATCCCGGGAAGCGCGCGTTCGCTGTCAGTGGATCAACTGCGAGCACAGGTCGATGAGCGCGCTCGGCAGCAGGCCCAGCAGCAGCACCGCCGCTGCGTTCACCACCAGCACGGCCCGCACTCCCGTCTGCCGGGCGGCGGCGGGGAGCGCCTCGACGACGGGCGAGTCGAAGTACATCAGCTTGATCACGCGCAGGTAGTAGAACGCGCCCACGACCGACATGGCGGCGGAGATGACCACCAGCCAGAAGTGGCCCGTCTCCCACAACGCCTGGAATATTCGCAACTTCGCCCAGAAGCCCACGAACGGCGGCACGCCGGCGGTGGAAAACATCAGCACCATCATGACCAGCGCGAGCAGCGGATCGCGCTGATGCATGCCCTTGTAGTCATCGAGCCGGTCGGCTTCGTAACCCTTGCGGCTTGCAAGCAGGATCACACCGAAGGAGCCGAGAGCGACGAGCACATACACCAGGGTGTAGTACAGCGCCGCGGTATAGCCGCCAGGGGTGCCGGCAACGAACCCCAGCACGATGAAGCCGACGTTTGAGATTGTGGAATACGCGAGCATGCGCTTCAGGTTGGTCTGCACCAGCGCGACGACGTTTCCGACCACGAGCGTCAGGATCGCAAGTGCGGCAAGCATCTGCGACCACTCGGCGACAGTGCCTCCCAGCCCATGCGCCAGAAGACGCAATGCCAGCGCGAAGTAGGCAATCTTGGGGGCGGTGCCGATGAAGAGAGTGACGCTGGTCGGGGCGCCCTCGTACACATCCGGCAGCCACATGTGGAACGGGACGGCTCCGAGCTTGAACGCCACGCCGACGACGAGGAACACCAGCCCAACCACGACACCGAGGCTGGCCGGCTCGTGCGCCCTCACGGCGATCTCCTCGAGTATCAGGGTGCCCGTGAGGCCGTAGATCATGGACATGCCGTAGAGAAGTGCGCCGGATGCAATGGCGCCCAGCACGAAATACTTCATGGCAGATTCCGCTGCGACCGAGGACTCACGATCGAAGGCGACCATCGCGTACACCGACAGCGCCAACAGCTCCACGCCGATGTACACCGTGAGCAGGCTGTTCGCGGAAATCAGCACGAAAATGCCCAGCAAAGCGGTCAGTACGAGTACGTAATACTCGCCCCGCAGGATGTCGCGATTCTCCAGATACGTGCGCGAGTACAGCAGCACGACGGCCACAACCAGGAAGCCGATGAGCTTCAGAACGTATCCGAGCTCGTCCGCAACGTACATGCCGCTGAACAGCACGGAGTGATGAGTGACGTGGCCGTAACGGGCCGTAACGGCCGCCCCGACCGCCAGCGCCAGGAGGGTCAGCGTCGATGTGAGGCCTCGATGCTTGTCGCCCACGAAGACATCGATCAGCAGGATCCCGCAGATCGCGACCACGAGGTAGATCTCCGCTACCGCGGGTGCGAGGCTGGCCCAGGTCATGGTCGTCTCGAGCATGGGTTCACTTCAGAGCGGGATCTTGGTGGCCACCGCCTGATCGACCAGGTGATGGATGGTGGGCTGCATGATCTTCAGCAGCGGATCGGGCCAGACACCGAGGAGCAGCACGGCGACGGCCAGGGCTCCCAGCACTACGAACTCCCTGCCGTTGAGATCCGTGAGGTGCGCCACTCCGTCATTCGCCACCGGTCCGAATACGACGCGCTTCACCAGCCAGAGCGTGTAGGCGGCGCCGAGCACCAGCGTCACCGCGGCGAGCAACGCATACCAGAAGCTGGCCTTGAAGCTGGCGAGAATGACGAGGAACTCGCCGACGAATCCCGAAGTGCCGGGCAGCCCCGTGTTCGCAAGCGCAAACCACACCATGAACGCGGCGAAGATCGGCATCGTGTTGATCACTCCGCCGTAGTCGGCGATCTGCCGGCTGTGCATCCTGTCGTACAGCACGCCCACGCACAGGAACAGCGCCCCGGAGATGAGGCCGTGCGAGATCATCTGCACCATGGCGCCGTCCATGCCCATGCCCGCGCCCTGCAGGCTGCTGGTGTTGCGCACGATGTGGTAGACGACGAACGCTCCGAGCGTCACGAATCCCATGTGCGCGATCGATGAGTACGCGATCAGCTTCTTCATGTCCTGCTGCGCGAGCGCGACGAAGCCGATGTAGACGACGGCGATCAGGGACAGCGCGATGACGAGTGCGCTCAGCTGCTGACTCGCATCCGGAGCGATCGGCAGGCTGAAGCGCAGAAATCCGTAGCCCCCCATCTTCAGCATGATGGCTGCGAGGATCACCGAGCCGCCGGTGGGCGCTTCGACGTGTGCGTCCGGAAGCCACGTGTGCACCGGCCACATCGGCACCTTCACGGCGAAGGCGAGCAGGAATGCGACGAAGATCCAGCGCTGCTCCACGAGCGTCAGCGGCAGCGCCTGGAAGGTGGCAATCGAGTAGTCGCCCGCTTTCACGTACATGTAGATCAGCGCGGCCAGCATGAACACCGAGCCCAGGAAGGTGTACAGGAAGAACTTGATCGTCGCGTACACGCGGCGCGGGCCGCCCCAGATGCCGATGATCAGGAACATCGGGATCAGCATCGCTTCCCAGAAGAAA
>FTDY01001451.1_pt1 | contig 18662 bp, 16 predicted proteins | sample 1640031 | NCBI WGS metagenome assembly FTDY01 (sample SAMEA3914816, study PRJEB12502) | metagenome | biome: forest; material: soil | place: USA | collected 2011-09-16 | depth 0.3 m
GTACCGCGGAATGACGTGCGCGTGCAGCGCGGGATCCTGGTTTCCGAACACCGCGTAGTTGATGCGGACGGCCCCGGTGGCCTTGAGCAGCGCATCGCCGATGCGGGTCATGTCGAGCATGTACTGGATGCGCTGCTGCGTGCCGAGCGCGTTCAGGGTGGGCACGACGGGATCCGGCAGCAGCAGCGCATACCCGCGCACGAACTGCCGTTCCCCGAACAGCGCCCAGCCGGAGAACAGCCGTGCGATCACCCGGGGCTCACGCCCTTCACGGGCATCCATCACCTGGCGGTGGATGGCGGTCTCCGCATCGATCAGGGGCTCGTTCTTCATACCTTAAGGCGAGCGAAACACGAAGTAGACGGCCCCCAGAATACACAAACCGGCCCACAGGTAATCGAGCTTGAACGGCTTGTCCATGTAAAACATCGCGAACGGGACGAACACGGTCAGGGTAATGCACTCCTGCAGGATCTTCAGCTGCCCCAGCGACAGCTGCGTGTAGCCGATGCGGTTGGCGGGCACCTGCAGCAGGTACTCGAACAGCGCGATGCCCCAACTGATCAGCGCCGCCACGTACCAGGGGCGGCCGGCAAGATTCTTCAGGTGTGCGTACCACGCGAACGTCATGAACACGTTCGACCCGATCAGCAGGACAGTGGCGGGAAAGACGGCTGGCATGCGCGTATCCGTAGGTTCGAGCCGTGGGGCTCAGCAGTCCACCTCGAGCGCCCGCAGCGCAGCAAGAGTCGTGACGTGGCCTGAATGCACGATCCCATGCCAGCCGCGCGCCCGTGCGGCGGCGATGTTGTCGGTACGGTCGTCGATGAACACTGTTTCCGCCGGCGTGAGGTTGAAGCGGCGCTCCGCCTCAACGTAGATCGCGGCGTGCGGCTTCATCACGCCAGCCAGGTATGAGGGCAGCACCCCGTGCCCGATCTGGTGCAGGCGGTACTCGCGCGACAGGTGCGCCCAGTGCAGGTCGCCGATGTTCGACAACAGGTATACCCGGTAGCGCTCGCTCAGGCGATGCGCGAGATTGACCATCTCGGGCTGCAGCTCGAACATGTCCACCCACTTCGCATGCAGCTGCTCCAGGGCCACCGGCTGCGTGGCCAGCGCCGCCATCCGCTCCAGCAGTCCACTGCCATGCAGCCGGCCGGATTCGTGATCGTCGAGCACGATGCTTTCGCAGAGCGCATCGATGCTGGGGGCCTTGACCCCATGGGCGGCCAGGAACTCGATCACCGGCCCGGGGTTGAGGTGGACGAACACCCAGCCGACGTCAAAGACGATGTTGCGGATCAAGCGGACACTCCTGCGGACTGTGACGTGGGCATGGGACTCCGGTCAGCCTTCCCAGCTACGCACCCGGCCCGTGTCGAGATGCACGAAATTCGAGCGAGGGTAGTATCCAACGCCACCCCGCTTCGCCGCGAGCGCCAGGTCGCGCAATGCCTGCAGCGGGCAACCCAGCAGGCGCACGTCCATCGCACGGCCCTGCATGTGCAGACTGTGCTCCGCGACGCCGCGCCCCTGCTCATGAAGCTTTGCATTCGTCGCGGGCGAACGATAGCCGGAGATGACCTGGTAACGCGGCTCGCGGCCCGCGGCTCGGGCAAGATCGCTCAACTGGACGTACAGTCCGGCATCCATCGTGTGCTCGTCCCCGGTGCGGTAGTCCCGCAGCAGATGCTGCAGCTTCGCCAGCGAGTCCGGCGCCAGCCCGCCCGCATCCAGGAAGGCGACGCGGACACGCTCGTTCGTGTGTATGTTCTCGAGCTCTATCCAGAGTGATGGCGCGGCTTCGGCCGCCGCAAATGTCGGAGCGCCCAACGGCAGGGCCGCGGGAGCGGCCAGGATGGATGCGATGAAGCGCCTGCGGTTCCAAACGTCCATAGCGGCAGCGGCCCTTAGGGAATGACGCTCCCGGCATCGCCGTCCCGCAGGTTCACCGCAACGACGGTCGCCTTGGGAAAGAAATTGAATTCCGAAGCGCTGGCCCACGTATAGGCACCCATCGCGCGCCCGACAATGAGGTCGCCGGCCTTGAGCTCGGGCAGCATCAGGTTCTCGGCGATGACATCGATGCTGTCGCACGTGGGGCCCGCCAGCACCGACGGCAGCCGCTCGGGGCTGTCGCGCAGCGGCTCGACGGGATAGCGCGCATGGTCGTAGAGCTGCCCGCTATACGATCCGTAGAGCCCGTCGTCGAGGTAATACCACCAATGGCCTTCGCGCCGTGCCCGCCCCATTACGGATGCCACGCCGATAGCCGCGGGCCCGATGATGAAGCGGCCCGGCTCGGCGATGATGCGGACCCGTTTCGGGATCCGGCCGAGGGCGGTGCGCAGCGGCGCGCAGAAGCGGCCGATGTCCTGCACGGGCTGCCCATAGTCGATTGGAAACCCACCGCCGATGTCGAGCGTGTCGAACGTGCCGAGCTTCTCCTTGCGCGCCGCGGCCATGAGCTTCGTGCAAGCCTGGATCGCCTCCACATGCTTGGCGGAGTCCACGGCCTGCGACCCCACGTGGAAGGAGAGTCCGCGCACTTCGATGCCGAGCTCGGCGGCGAGCCGCGCAAGTGCGATCAGGTCCTCCGGATCGCAGCCGAACTTGCGCGACAGATCGCACATTGCGCCGGGGGAGCGGAACGAGACGCGCAGCAGCAGCTCCGCACGCTGCGTGTGCCGCGCAAATTTCCGCACCTCGTCCGGGTTGTCCGCCACGAAGGTTCGGACTCCGAATTTGAGCGCATTGCGGATGTCCTGTTCGCGCTTGATGGGGTGCGTATGGATGCACAGCCCGGGGGCCACGCCGAGGCGCTCGACCAGCTGCACTTCCCCGGTGGTGGCGAGATCGAGATAGCCGCCTTCCTCGACAACGGTCTGCACCACCGCGGCGTGCGGCATGGGCTTGAGCGCGTAGTGCAGATCGACACCCGGGAGGGCCTTGCGCAGCTTCCTGAACTGCACGCGCACCCGCTCGCAGTCGAGCACGAGCAGCGGCGAGCCGAACTGCCTGACCAGGCGTCGGATCTGTGCGGGCTGAAAGGGATCGATTAAGGGTGTGCGGCGGACCCGGCGTTTCATTTTCTTCGTTCGTCAAGGCAGCAGGGCCAGGCTGCTCAAGGCAGCACGGCCATGATGCCGCTGTCGTCACCCTCGCTGACGCTCGTGGCCGCCCTGAGCAGACGATCGCGAATGGCGTCCCACCGCTCGCCCTCAGGGACGTCCTGTACCAGGATCTGCTGGCACCCGGCCTTGTCGAGCGTGCGCAGATTTGCGTACAGGTCGTGGCCGTATTGCTCCGGCCGCCGGCCCGCGTTGATCCAGGTGACGTACTTGTGCGCCCTGAGCGGGAGCCGCTGTGCGAGGACCGCTACGCGGCGCCCGCCCTCCGAGAGCGACGCCGCGTGCGAGTCGATCTCCCCGGCGGGAACGATCGTCATGGGGGTCGTCGGCGCGTAATGCGACGGCGAGTCACCCGGCACGCGCGGCGATTCGAGATTCGCGCCGATCTGCAGCTCGCTCACTACCTGCCGCATCTGACCCGCCGTCACCGCTCCGGGCCGCAGCAAGCGCACGTGCGGCCCGTCAAACGCCACGATCGTCGACTCCAGGCCGATCTGGCACTCTCCGCCGTCGAGGATCACCTTGACCGCATCGCCCAGCTCATCCCGCACGTGTTCCGCCCGTGTCGGGGACAATCTCCCGTAGCGGTTCGCCGAGGGGGCGGCGATTCCGCCGCCGAACGCCGTCAGCAGCTGCTGCGCCATGGGATGGTGCGGAACCCGGATGGCGACCGTGTCCTGGCCGCCCGTGACGATGTCATGCACGTGCGGCGCCCGCGGCAACACCATCGTGAGGGGGCCCGGCCAGAAGTGTTCGGCAAGCCGCGTCGCCGCATCGGGAACCTCTCTGACCCAGCGATGCAGGTACCGCGGGCTGTCCAGGTGCACGATGACGGGATGGCTGCTGGGGCGGCCCTTGGCCTCGAAGATCTTGCGTACGGCGGCGGGGTTCTGAGCGTTGGCCCCGAGCCCATAGACCGTCTCGGTCGGAAACGCCACCAGCTCGCCGTCGCGCAGCGCCTGAACGGCGGTCTCGATCTCAACCTGGGTAGCCCTGACGATTCGCACCATGATGAGGGAATTCTAGCAGTCGCGGACTGCGCGCCGCTGCGCAGTCTCCAAGGGCGCGGATTCATTGGGCAAATTAAGCACCGGCCACTACGTGAACGTCGCGGAGCGACGACAGCTCGTGTCATCCGGGAGGCACGGCCACGGTTCAGTTCATCTACTCCAGGGCCCGGCGCTCCCAGCCGCCCGGCGTCTGAACCAGCTCGTACGCCGGCCAGTAATGCTTGTCGAGCTTCAGCGTGATGACCTCGGGCGCATTGTTCCACGTGATCGTCTTCAACCGCACCGAGGAGCGGTCCGGTCGCCCGGTCACGGCGGCGAGGAAGGCGTCGAGATCGGGTGTTGGCACTCCGTCGACTTCGACGATGCGCCGGCCGGGATACAGGCCGTAGCGCGTGGCCGGGGAGCCGTAGGCAAAGTACCCGACATATACGCCGAGGGGCGGAATGCCGCGCTGAGCGCTCATCGCACGATGCGGCGCCTGCAAAGTCGCGCCTCCCCATTCGACCAGGCGGTTGATGTCGGAGCCTGGCAGCTCGACCGTCGGCACATCGAGGGTCTGCTCACCGCGCCCACGCCAGACGGTGACCTTGACGGCCTGCTTGTCGGCGGTCGCGCGCTCCACTTCGCGAAACCGCGTGACGACGTTGCCGTCGATCGCGAGCACGAGATCGCCCTGCTTGAGCATTCGCGACGCGGGTGACCCGCCCACCATGCGCACGACGGTCAAGACCTGGCGCTGAGTGGAGTTGTGCTGCGAGAGCTTCCTGGCCCATTCCTCGGAAAGACCGATTTCGCGCGCGCTCGCCAGCGGCTGCACGCCGAACTCGGCCTCGAGTGAATGCAGGGCGCGGTCGGTGCGCACGCGCTCGAGCATGTCGGCCACCAGGTCGATCGGCACGCCGCGATTGTCCTGCGTCAATTCGCGTCCGCTCTCGTAGGCAAAGCTGGACCACAGTCCCAATACGTTGCCGCCCTTGTCGGCCAGCACTCCGTCGAACTCGAGTGGCGGATTGACCAGCTGCACGGCATCGAGGTTGCTGTCGCGGAAGCGCATCGTGCGCGACAGCGGCAACTCCAGAGGATCGATGCTGGCGATCTGTGTGTTGCGCGAGCGCAGCTCGCTGTCTCCGCTCATCCCTACGACCCAGACACTCTCGCCCGCCAGCAGATCGCGCGGCGTCAGCTTGGCGGCCTTGACCGGCGTCGTGCCGATCAGCTTCGGATCGTAGGCGACGACTGCAAGGTTGTGCTGCGGATGGATGTAGACGACGCGGCCGGGGACCTGCACGGTGCCGGCAAACGTGATCGTGACATCGCCGACGCCGACGGGAACCGTATTCCGGTCGACGACGACGAAGCCGCGTTGCGCGTCCACGACCAGCCCCGTTCCGTGGTAGTTGCGCTCGGTGATGCCGGATACGGAGTACGGCATGTCGAACGTGACCATGACCAGCGACGGCGCGAGCGCCGTCAGCAGCGGACTCTTGAACTTCGGAAACTCAGTCGAGCTGACTTCCTTCGGCTTCGGCGCAGGCCCGGCCGGCAGGCTCTTGCAGTCCCAGATTCCCTGCGCATCGTCACGCTCGCAGTGATGAGCGGGAAACCAGCGGCGGTCCATGCGCAGCGAGCGCAGCTGGCTGCCGTTCGGATCGTCTATCGTGATGAAGCGTACGGTCGTGCGGTCGCCGTCGCCGAGCTCCCCGAGCCGACCTTCCAGGTCGGTGAGGCTGTTGATTTCGTGCCCGTCCATCATCGTGATGACGGCGCCGCGCGGGATGCCTGCAGCGGTGAATACGTAGCCGGGATTTGCCACGTACGCGCCGCGCACCGGTACGTTGAAATGCCGCGCCTGCTGATATGAGAGTGTGTTCACCACAGCGTCACTGAACTCTGCGTATGCGGCCGGCGTGATCGCGTGCAGGTCGCTAACAGGCAGCTTGGCCGAGATTGTCTTACCGCCACGCTCCAAGTCGAGCTCGACGTTGCCGCCCACGCTGGAATCGAGCACTTCGGACAGAGGCTCGAACTGCGTGACGTACTGGCCGTTGACGCGCGTCAGGATGTCTCCAGGCTGCAGCACGTTTTCGCTCGGCGAACCCGGCAGCACCTCGGTCACGACGAGCATGCCGGTGTACTGCGGAAACATCTTGCGCACGGCCGCTTCGGTGTTCGAATTCAAGCCGAGCCGCTTGAGCTCATCGTAGGGCGTGTAGTTGAACACCGTCTCCAGGGTCCCGCGCGTCACCGGCTTGCCCTGCTGGATGAGCTGAAGTGCGCGCCGCACGCGCGCCAGGGGCAGGTAGAAGCTCGATGCGGCGCCGTTTGCGCCGCCCGCGTTCAGGGCGATCACACGCCCGCGAATGTCGATGACCGGGGAGCCGGATGAGCCGCCGGAGGTGCCGGAAGCGGCCTGCAGATAGAAGGTGTTGAAGTCGTTGTACTTGCCGATGCCGTATTCGGGGGCATCGCGGTCCAGGCGCGCCAGCGTGCCGGCGAGGATCGAGAGCTGCTCACCCGCGTTGTTGCCGACGACCCGGATCTCGCGCCCGATCTGGGCGCCCTCCGGGTACAGCGGCAGGGCCTTCGGCTTGATGAAGTGCAGCTTGCTCGGATCGTAAAGATAGAAGCCAAAATCATGCACGGGATCGCGGTAGATCGGATAGAGCTGCACTTCCTCCCGGTTCAGGAAGGTCGCCTCGGAGGTGACCGGGCCGGGGGTGACCACGTGCCGGTTCGTGAGGATCAGGCCACGCTCGGCGTCGACCACGAACCCGGTCGCCTGCGCGGTCGAGTTCCACTCGGTGTCGAAGGCGCGCGTCGCATCGATGTTGATGGAGACGACGCTGCCCGCAATGCGCTCGAGGGTGGAGGCCCAGTCGGGATTCTCCTCCACCGCCGCTGCCTGCTGGGCGACCTGCACGGCCTGCTGCGTCCCCCCGGGCGAGGGCGGCGTCGGGGGCTGCACGGGCAGCGGCTGTGACGGACCCTGTTGCGCAGGCCCCTGCTGCGCAGGACCCGCTTGCGGGGGTGTCTGTTGTGCGGCCGTCGTCCGGGAAGGCTGCTGTGCCCCGAGCGGCGCGGGGGGGGATCCCGGGCGATGCAGACGCCGGCGCAGGATGTGAGCAGGCACAGCCAGAGCAGTCTTCCAGGGCGCATAGGTCTCCTGAAGCTTAGGAATGCAGGACAGCGAACGACAAACCAGCTAGCGGCCGAGCAGGACGAGCAGCCAAACCGCGGCCCACAGCACGAACGACATGAGCACCGCGGCCGAGCCGATGTCCTTGGCCAGCCCGGCCAGCGCGTGCCGCTCGAAACCGATGCGATCCACGGTCGCCTCGATTGCGCTGTTGACGAGCTCCACCACCAGAATGAGCAGCACGGGACCGATGAGGAGCGCGCGCTCGACCCCAGTGTGCCCGAGCCACACGCCCAGAGGTATGACGAGTACCGCAAAAGCGAGTTCCTGGCGAAACGCCGCTTCCTCGCGGAAGGCGCCCAGGAGCCCGCGCCAGCTTGCACCGAGAGCGCGCAGTACGCGGGTAGCGCCTCGAGGTTTGTAACGATCTACGGCTGTACCGTCGGCTTCCACGTGAGATCCAGCTGCTTGGCCGCCCGGACGTCGTCCAGGCGCCGCACCGGCATGGTATGCGGTGCGCTGGTTACGCGCTCGGGTTCTTCGCTGGCCTCCTTGAGGATCTGCGCCATGGCCGTGACGAACGCGTCCAGGATGTCCTTGCTCTCGGTCTCCGTCGGCTCGATCAGCAGGCATTCCGGCACCAGCAGCGGAAAATATGTCGTGGGAGCGTGAAAGCCGTGGTCCAGCAGACGCTTGGCAAAGTCCATCGCGGTGACGCCCAGCTCGCGGGCCTGGCGCTTGAGCGTGATGATGAACTCATGGCTCGCCCGGCGGGTCGGGTAGGCGGCGCCGAAACCCTCCTGGCGCAGCCGGGCCAGCAGATAGTTGGCATTGAGGGTGGCGTACTCGCCAACCTGGCGCATCCCTGACCGTCCCAGCATGCGCATGTAGACGTACGCCCGCAGCAACACGCCGGAGTTGCCCATGAAGGTCGAGAGCCGCCCGATCGACTGCGGCAGCTCCTTCTCCGACAGCCAGCGATACCGCTCGCCCTCCTGCGTAGCACCCTTGCCGACCAGCGGAATGGGCATGAATGGCAGCAGCCGCGTCCCGACACCGACCGCTCCGGCGCCCGGGCCGCCACCGCCATGGGGCGTAGAGAAGGTCTTGTGGAGGTTCATGTGGATGACATCGAACCCCATGTCACCAGGGCGTACCTTCCCGAGTATGGCGTTCAGGTTGGCTCCGTCGTAATACAACAGGCCGCCCGCCGCGTGGACGATCCGCGCGACCTCCTCGATCCGGCGCTCGAACACCCCCAGCGTCGAGGGATTCGTGAGCATGATGCCGGCGGTCTGCGGCCCGACGGCGGCGCGCAGCGCATCCAGATCGACGTCGCCCTCCTCGTTCACGGGAATCTCGCGCACCACGCAGCCACACATCGTTGCGGTGGCCGGGTTGGTGCCATGGGCCGCCTCCGGCACGATGATCTCGTTGCGGAGGAGATCTCCCCGCGAACGGTGGTAGGCACGGATCATGGCCACGCCGGCGAACTCGCCGTGCGCGCCGGCCATCGGACTCAGGGCGACGCCCTGCATCCCGGTCACTTCCTTGAGCATCTCCTGCAGCTCGTACAGGCAGGCCAGGAAGCCCTGGCCGTGCGACTCCGGGGCAAGCGGGTGCCGGCCGAGGAACTCCGGCAGCATCGCGTACTGATTGCATGCCTTGGGGTTGTATTTCATCGTGCACGAGCCGAGCGGGTAGAAGTGCGTGTCGATCGAGAAGTTCAGCTGCGACAGGCGCGTGAAGTGGCGTACGGCCTCGAGCTCGCTCACCTCCGGCAGCAACGGAGGCCGCGTCCGCCGCAGCGCCTGCGGCAGATCGGCGCTCGAGCCGGCGGCCGGCTCCTGCGGCCATTGATCGGTAGCACCGCGTCCCGGGCGGGAATATTCGAAGATCACTGCTTCTCGGGTCTGCATGGGTCTCCCTCAGGCGGCCAACGCCGCTTGCATGGCCTCGCCGAGCGCGGTCACGTACCGGTCGATGTCGGCTGAGCTCTTCGTCTCCGTTGCGCATGCCAGCAGCGCACCGCCGAGCTCCGGGTAGTATTCGGATAAATCGATTCCACCGAGGATTCCGCGGCTCGCGAGCGCCTCGAGCAGCGGGGCAACCGGCCTATCAAATGAGAGCACGGCCTCGTGAAAGCAGGGGCCGTCGAACGCCAGCCGCACGCCTGGCAGGCGCGTGAGCGCCGCGATGAGCTCACGGGTGCGGGCGTGAGATGCAGCAGCGACGCGCTCCAGGCCTACCGGGCCCAGCAACGACATGTAGATCGTCGCAGCCGTCACCAGCAGTCCCTGGTTGGTGCAGATGTTCGATGTCGCCTTGGCCCGACGGATGTGTTGCTCGCGCGCCTGCAGAGTCAACGTGAACCCCGGGCGTCCCTGCAGATCCACCGTTCGCCCGACGATGCGTCCCGGCATCTGACGCACGTGCTCCATGCGGCAGGTCATGAAGCCGAAGTAGGGTCCGCCGGAGGACAACGGCACACCGAGGGGCTGGCCCTCACCGACCGCGATGTCCGCACCCTTCGTGCCCCACTGGCCCGGCGGCTTCAGCAGCGCCAGGGACGTGGGGTTCACGACTGCGATGACCAGGGCTCCCCGGGCATGCGCCCAGTCCGTCAGCGCATCGACATCCTCGAGCCGGCCGAAGAAATTGGGTTGTTGAATGACGAGCGCCGCGACGTCCTGGCCATCGAAGCGCGCCAGCGCCTCCAGGGGTGTCGATCCGTGCTGCGGCGCGTAGGCGAGCTCCTCGAAGCGCAGGCCCTGATTTCCGGCGGCTGCGACGGCGACCTTGCGGTAGTGCGGATGCACCGTGGACGGCATCAGGATCCGCTGCGATTTCGACTTGCGGTTCGCCCTGACCGCCATGAGGCTCGCTTCGGCGACCGCTGAGGCGCCGTCGTACAGCGATGCGTTCGAGACCTCCATGCCCGTGAGGCTCGCGATCATCGTCTGATACTCGTAGATCAGCTGCAGCGTGCCCTGACTTGCCTCCGCCTGATACGGCGTGTACGCGCTGTAGAATTCGCCGCGAGTCGTGAGAGCCCACACCGCGGCCGGAATGTGATGCTCATACGCACCCGCCCCGATGAAGCACAGCGGCCGCCCATCCATGCGGGCTCGCTCGCTCATGAGGCGGCCGACTTCCATCTCGTTCAGCGGCGGCGGAATGCCGTCCAGCGATTTCACGCGCAGGGATGCGGGAATCTCCTCGAAGAGCTGCTCGAGGCCCGATACGCCGATCGCGCCGAGCATCGCCTCGACGTCGGCGGGAGTGTGAGGAATGAAGGCCATCAGCCACCCTCCGCTGCCAGGAGCTTTGCGTAATCCGAGGCCGACAGAAGCTCCGTGGCGGCGGAGCTGCTGTCCGGACGCACCCGCATCAGCCACCCCGCGCCGTACGGGTCGCTGTTGACGGCCTCCGGCTGGGTGGCGAGCTGCGGGTTGCCCGAAGTCACCTGGCACGCGATGGGCGCGTACACATCGGACGCGGCCTTCACCGATTCGACCACTGCACACGCTTCGCCCGCTGTCAGGCTGCGCCCGGCTTCGGGCACTTCGACGAATACCAGGTCCCCAAGAGAATGCTGCGCGTGATCGGTGATCCCGATCTCGACCGTGCCGTCGGGCAGGTTGCGCAGCCACTCGTGAGACTTCGTGTAACGCAGATCGGCGGGAACATTGCTCATCTGAACTCCTCGCAACCGTAAAATGTTCTGGCTCAATGGATCAGGGATTTGCCGAAGCGCACGAACGGCGGCTTCACCACGCGCGCGCTCAGAAGCTTGCCGCGGACGTCGACCTGGACGGCTGCGCCGGTGGCCAGCGGCACGCGAGCGAGCGCGATGGAGCGCTCCAGCGTCGGTGAGTACGTGCCGCTCGTGACCAGGCCTTCCCCAACTCCGGGAACGATCACTTTCTGATGGCCGCGCAGGACTCCGCGCTCTTCGAGCACGAGTCCGACCAGTTTTGCGCCGAGGCCGCGCGCGCCTATTGCATCCAGCGCAGTGCGCCCGATGAACTGGCGGTCCCGGGGCTCCATGGCTACCGTCCAGGCCAACCCCGACTCGAGCGGACTTGTGCTCTCGTCCATGTCGTTGCCGTAGAGATTCATGCCGGCTTCCAGGCGCAGCGTGTCGCGTGCGCCGAGCCCGCACGAAGCCACACCGAGCTCGTTCAGCCTGCGCCAGGCAGCGACGGCCTCACCGGCCGGCAACATGACCTCGAATCCGTCCTCACCGGTATAGCCCGTGCGTGCGACGAACCAGCCATCGATTGCGCGCCCGAAGAACGGCTGCAGCGCGAGCGCTTGCGCAGCCGCGTCGGCCGGCAGCAGCTGCGCCGCCTGGGTCCTGGCCTGAGGGCCCTGAATGGCGAGCATCGCCAGATCGGCGCGCTCACGGACCGAGACTGCGAATTTCGACGCCTCGCGGCGGATCCACTCGAGATCCTTGTCGCGGGTGCCGGCGTTGACGACCGCGCGAAAGAAGGACTCCGTCATGAAGTAGACGATGAGATCGTCGATGACGCCGCCCGCCTCATTGAGGAGGCAGCCGTACAGAGCCTTGCCGGGCTGGCTGAGCTTGCCCACATCGTTCGCGAGCAGCCTCTGGAGGAAGGGCCGCACGTGCTCGCCTTCGAGATCCACGACGCACATGTGCGACACGTCGAAGACGCCCGCAGCACGGCGCACGGCGTGGTGCTCGGCGATCTGCGAGGTGTACTGCACGGGCATGTCCCAGCCGCCGAAATCGACGAGGCGGGCGCCCAGTTCCTGGTGAAGAGCCCACAGAGGCGTTTTTCGTCCCACGATTCCTCCGGTCACATTCGCATGGCCTGCGAAAAACAAAAAAAAGGCGGCAGGCACCTTTGTACCTGCCGCCCCTCTGTCCTGTGACCTGAGAGATCAGGCGCTCGAGCTGCGCCGCTCCCCTTCGGTGGGTGAGCTTTGCGCTCACCGCTCTCCAGAGTCCGCAAGGAAACGCGCTCAGGCGCCGTGCGCCGTAGCCACATTTCCGCAGTCTGACCGTTCGTTTGCCTGAGCGTTTCCGGGCGGAACTTGCGCCTTCGGCGTTCCGGCTCGCGCCGGACTCTCTCCGAACAGACTGATCAAGCGGACGGTCGGCATCATAGCAGATCAACCGGTAACCGCCCAAGCCGGGCCGCCGGCGGACCGTCAGCGATCAGGCGTACACCGCGCCGCGCAACGCCAGTGGGAAGGCGCCGGCCATACCCTCCAGGGCCGTGTTGGTGAGCAATACGACCGACAGGCGCCGCTGCGGATCGACGAACCAGTTGTGGCCATAGACCCCGCCCCAATCGATGGTGCCGGAGGATTGCGGCGTCTGCGCGGCCTGCGGGTCCGTCACGATCGCGAATCCGAAACCGAAGCCCATGCCGGGCCCGCGAAACGTCGGCAGCTCGCCGATCTGGTTGCTCATCATCGCCTGCACGGTACGACGCTCGAGAATCGGCGCGCCGCCCTTGCGCAAGGCCTCCAGAAAGCGCAGGAAATCATCTCCGGTGCCCACCATGCCGACGCCACCGGAAGGATAGGCATGCGGATTCAGCGCGCGGCGCGCAGAGAAGCGGATTCCGGCGTCCGTTCCGAAGGGCACGACGGCAGGGTCACTCATGAGAGCGGGCTCCGGCGTGCCATCGACATAGGGTACGGCAAGCCGTGTCGGCTCCCTGCAATAGAAGGCAGTGTCGGTCATCTCGAGGGGGCCGGTCACCGTCTGGGTTACGACATCGGCCAGCGAAGCATTTGCGGCGCGCTCCAACAGCGCGCCCAGGACATCGATGGACAGGGAATACATCCAACTCGTGCCCGGCTCGTACCGCAGTGCCACCGAGGCGATGCGGCGCACGTTCTTCTCGAGCGACACGGCAGACTCGTCGAGGCCGTCCGAAATATGGGCCTGGTGGTACGGACCGTCCGCCGGCTCGAGAAATCCGTACCCCAGACCAGCGGTGTGCGTGAGCAGGTGTCGCACGGTGATGACGGGAGAGCGGCCGTCCGGCAGCTTTGGCCTGAAATCCGGGAGCCACTTCGTTACCGCGTCGCTCAACGCGAGCTTGCCGTGCTCGATGAGGGCCATCGCCGCAGCGGACACGATAGGCTTGGTGAGCGAGGAGAACCGGAAGATCCGCTCCGTGCTCATTTGCGTGCGCGCCTCGCGATTTGCCTGGCCCGCCGCGCGGCGATAGACCACCTTGCCGTCGTGCGCAATGAGCACGACCGCGCCGACCACGCGTTTTTCCGTGATGGCGCGGTCGATGACCGCGTCCACCTGCTTCACCGCCGGCCCGCCGGGTTCTAGCATCTGTGTCTCCGCGTAGTCTGCACGTCGTCTCCGCGTACGTGTGAGGGCGCACGCAACGTATCCCGTCGCCAGAACGCCGTGAACCCGTCTAATGTAACCCCTCCCAGTCGTCCTTTCGGCCTGTAGAATCCGCTCATGTCCTCCCCTCGTCGCGCCTCCGTCCTGGTCTCTATCGGCTCCGTCCGCGTCGGCGGTACTGCACCGATCGTGGTGCAGTCGATGACGAACACCGACACCGCGGACATCGAGGGCACGGCCCAGCAGGTCAAGGCCCTGGCGCGCGCGGGCTCCGAGCTCGTCCGCGTTACCGTGAACACCAGCGAGGCCGCGGCGGCGGTGGCTCCGATCCGCGAGCGGCTCGAGCAGATGGCCGTGTCCGTGCCTCTGATCGGGGACTTCCACTTCAACGGACACAAGCTGCTGCGCGAGCAGCCCAGCTGCGCCGAGGCTCTGGCGAAGTACCGCATCAATCCCGGCAACGTGGGCCGGGGGAGCAAGCGCGATCCGCAGTTCGCGGAAATGATCGCGGCCGCCTGTCGCTACCGCAAGCCGGTGCGCATCGGGGTCAACTGGGGAAGCCTGGACCAGGATTTGCTCACTCGTCTCATGGACGAGAATTCCGCCCGTGCGCAACCGCTCACCGCCCAGCAGGTGATGCGCAATGCCGTGGTGCTGTCGGCGCTCGAAAGCGCCAGGCGCGCCGAGGAGCTGGGTATGCCGCACGATGGCATCATCCTCTCGGCCAAGGTCAGCGGCGTCCAGGACCTCATCGCGATCTACCGGAACCTGGCCGGCCAATGCGACTACCCGCTGCATCTGGGGCTGACGGAAGCCGGTATGGGCTCGAAGGGGATCGTCGCCTCCGCCGCGGGCATGTCCGTTCTGCTGCAGGAAGGCATCGGGGACACGATCCGCGCATCCCTGACCCCGGATCCGGGTGGCGACCGCACGCAGGAGGTCATCGTCGCGCAGGAGATTCTGCAGACGATGGGCCTGCGCTCCTTCACGCCGCTGGTCGTCGCGTGCCCCGGCTGCGGACGCACCACGAGCACATTCTTTCAGGAGCTCGCGCAGCGCATCCAGTCGCATATCCGCCATCGCATGCCGGAGTGGCGCCGGCAATTCGACGGGGTGGAGGACATGACGGTCGCGGTCATGGGTTGCGTCGTGAACGGACCGGGTGAGAGCAAGCACGCGAACATCGGCATCAGCCTTCCGGGAACGGGCGAGCGTCCGATAGCGCCCGTCTACGTGGACGGCGAAAAGACGGTAACGCTCAAGGGAGAGCGGATCGCCGAGGAATTTCAGGAGCTCGTCGAAGGCTACGTTGCGCGGAAATTTTCCCGCAAACCCTCGGAAAGCCATCTGCCTTCAGGTGATGCAACATGAGCGAACTTTCGGACAAGCGCTGCAAGCCCTGTGAAGGCGGCATCGCGCCCATGAACGACGCCGAGGCACAGAAGCTGCTCGCCAGGCTCTCCTCCGGCTGGGTCCTCTCGAAGGAAGCTCCGGTTCTGCGCCGGGAGTTCAAGTTCAAGGACTTCTACCGGACGATGAGCTTCGTCAACGCGCTCGCGCACGTGGCGAACATCGAAGACCATCATCCGGATCTGGAAGTGGGCTATGGATACTGCCGCGTGCAGTTCACCACGCATGCCATCAAGGGCCTGTCGGAAAACGACTTCATCTGCGCGGCGAAGGTCGACCGCATCCCGCTCACCTGAGAGACCCCTTGCCGGAAGTGTCTGGCAGAGGCCACACGCTCCTAGGCACCGCGCATCTCGCGCGCGGCGCGCGGCAGCTCGCCGGTCACGCCCAGCGCGCGGCCGATGAAGAACCGTTTGGCCGCCTGGCTGCGGTTGACCCACGCGAGACCCCGCTGAGCCAGGCGCGATACCGGGCCTGAGCCGTGGGCGAGGAAGCGATCGAACGCGTCGATCGCCGTGCCCATGACAGCGACTTCGCTCTTGCGCCAGCGCTCGTACCGCCGCAGGACGCGCACCGCGCCTGGATCCTCCTTCTCGCGGCGTGCATCGCTGAGCGTGTCGGCGAGCGCCGCGGCATCGAGCAACCCCAGATTCACGCCCTGGCCCGCGAGGGGATGCACGACATGAGCGGCATCGCCGATGAGCGCGCATCTTTGCGCCACGTAGCGTTGCGCCGCGAGCCGGCGAAGAGGAAACGATGTCCGCTCACTCACGAGCCGCGTCGCGCCCAGCGCACAGTCCGAGGCACGATTCAGCTCCACAGCGAATTCCTCGGGTGAGGCGGCGAGCAGCACGGCCGCCACGTCATCGTCCGCCGACCATACGATCGAGCTCCTGCCATCCGCAAGCGGGAGGAGCGCGAGCGTTCCGTCATGCATGAAGCGCTGCCATGCAGTGTTCTCGTGCGGCTTCTCCGTCGCGACGTTTGCCACGATCGCGGTTTGCCCGTAGTCGGAGGACTCCGCCGTCAGACCGACCGCTTGCCGGACTGCCGACTGCGCGCCATCCGCTCCGATGATCACCCTCGCCGACAGGCTACCGGCGCTCGTCTGGACCGTGACGCAGCCGGCCGAGAATTCCACAGCACCCAGCTGTGCGGGCTCGATGCACCCGCCGGCCGCGCTGAACGCGTCGAGCAGAGCGGCTTGCAGCAGGCGACTCTCGATGACGCTTCCCAGATTCGGCTCGCCCGCCTCCGCCGCGTCGAATACCAGCACACCAGGATCTCCAGTCCCGACACTCTCGTGCCAGACGCGCATCCGCTCGTATCCGCATACCCTGGAGCCGGCGATCCGGTCCCAGGCGCCGGCGGCGCGCAGGATCCTCTCGCTCGCGCGCGAAATCGCGACGACCCGCGAATCGATTGGCGCATCGTCGCTGACGGGAGCCGGTCGCCTGGGCTCGAGAACAGTGACGCGCAAGGGCCGCGCATCGCCGGCCTGGCCGCGCGCCAGCAGGGCTCCGATGCACGCGCCCGCGGGTCCGCCACCCACGATGAGCACATCGAGAAGGTCGCGGCTCATGCCGATGCTTCGCGAACGCCCAGGCCCCTGGCGAGGCGCGGGGTCCGTCCGCCAAATCCGGCGCTCACCCGCGCCAACGCGCTCTTGGCGGGAGGCGTCAGATCGAACAGAAGCAGTCCGAGGTTGCGCAGCGCCCCGATGCCGGGGCGCGAGTCGCCGAAGAGCTTCACGAGGCTGTCGGTGAAACGGACGACTCCCGCGCGATCGGCCGCGCGCCACTCGGAGAATCTCCTCAGCAGCGCGGGCGAGCCGGCATCCCCGGGCTCCTTCGCAAGCACTTCGGCCAGCATGGCCGCGTCCCGCAGGCCGAGGTTGAATCCCTGTCCCGCGACGGGATGAAGCGCCTGGGCTGCGTTGCCGATCAGGACGGTGCGGGTCGCGACGGTCACCGCAGCGCGCGACAGCTTCAGCGGATACGAGGCCCGCCGCCCGGCGCGGATGAATCTTCCCGCGCGCCAGCCGAAGCGCTCCTGAAGCTCACGCAGGAAGTCTTCGTCGCCCAGAGACAGAAGAGCGCTCGCCCTCTGCGGTCGCGCGGTCCAGACGACACCGTAGCCTCCGTCGTAAAGCGGCAACACGGCCAGCGGCCCTGAAGGCGTGAACCGTTCATAGGCAGTCGCGTCCTGGAGACGATCCGTCATCACGTGGGCCACGATCGCAATCTGGTCGTAGTCCTCGATGTCCGCATCGATTCCGGCCGCAGCGCGCACGCTGGAATGAGCACCGTCGGCGGCCACCACCAGGCGAGCCGCAAACTCCTCGCGCCCCGCCGCCGAGGCGATGCTGAGCCGGACTCCTTCAGGGGTGATCTGGACCGCTTCAGGACGCGCAGGCACCCGCAGAGTCACGCTGGCAAGGGTAGACAGCTTGCCCCACAACGCCGCTCCAATGGCCCTGTTGGTGACCACGTAGCCGAATGCCTCAATGCCCTGCTCCTGCGCCCGCAGCCGTGCAACGCCGAAGCGGCCGGCCTCCGACACGTGAATCGTGCGGATCGCGGCGGCCTGGGGAGCGATGGCCGGCCACACCTCGAGAGCCTGAAAGATCCGCCGGCTGGCGTTGCCGAGGGCCGTCGTGCGGTCATCGAAGCTGGGCTGCGCCTGCGAGTCCGGCGCCGTGCCCTCGACCAACAGCAGGGACAGGCCGCTGTCGGCAAGGGCCAGCGCGAGGCTCGCGCCCACCATCCCCCCACCGACGATCGCCACGTCGCAGTGGGTCACGGGCCGCTCTACCGCACTTTCTTCGGCCGCGCTCATGCCACCTGCTTCATGCCCCCGGCCATCAATGCCTCGATCTCGTCCGCTTCCTTCGGCGCCCGGGAAGTGAGCACCTCGACGCCCTTTTTCGTGACGACGACGTCGTCCTCGATGCGGATGCCGATGTCATGGAACCGCCTGGGCACGCCGCGGGACCCGGCTGGGATGTAGATGCCCGGCTCGATGGTCATCACCATGCCCGGCTCCAGCACCCGCCATTCGTCCCCGACCTTGTAGTCGCCGACGTCGTGGACGTCCATGCCGAGCCAGTGGCCCGTGCGATGCATGAAGAAGCGTCGATAGGCGCCCTCGCGCTCGAGCTTGGCGACGCGTCCCTTCAGCAGGCCCAGCTTCACCAGTCCCTGCGTGACGACGTGGACGGCGGCGTTGTGCGGGTCGTTCCAGTGATTGCCCGGGCGAACCTTGTCGATGGCCGCCAGGTTCGCCTCCAGCACCACCTCGTACACGGCGCGCTGCTCGGGCGTGAATCTTCCGTTCACCGGAAAGGTCCGGGTGATGTCCGAGGCATACGACTGGTATTCGCAGCCCGCATCCACCAGCAGCAGATCGCCCTCGTTCAGCGTCTGGTTGTTCTCGTGATAGTGCAGGATGCAGCTGTTCGGCCCGCCGCCGACGATCGGATGGTACGAGGTGTCCGCGTTGTGGCGGCGGAACTCGTGCACCAGCTCCGCCATGACCTCATATTCCTTGCGGCCCGGGCGGCAGAAGCGCATCGCGCGCACGTGGGCGCGCGATGCGATGCGCGCGGACTCCCGCATGAC
>FTDY01001788.1_pt1 | contig 18334 bp, 22 predicted proteins | sample 1640031 | NCBI WGS metagenome assembly FTDY01 (sample SAMEA3914816, study PRJEB12502) | metagenome | biome: forest; material: soil | place: USA | collected 2011-09-16 | depth 0.3 m
CCCAATGCCCGGGAGTGTCCACAATGCGCAGCGCGCTGTGTTCCGTAGTCCTCTGTCTGCTGGGCACCGTCCCCGCCTGGGGAGAGGCGGTGCCCGCCCAGCCGCTGAAGCCCCCAATCTATCTGAGCGGCGCGGCTGACCTCGACCGGCTGCGTGCGGCGAACCCCGATCACTACGCGCGGGCTGAGCGCATCCTCGCCGCCGCCGATCGCCTTTGCCGTCCCGGACGCGGAGAAATTCAATTCGCCGTGTTCAACGTGCGCGATCTGCAGTGCTCACGCATGCTGCTGAAGACCAGCAATCCGCCCAAGTTCCAGCTCTCCTTCCGGCTGGACGAGACGAGATACATCGCAACGGTAACAGTCACTGACAGTCCTCCGCGGCTGGTGCACGCGGACGATCGCAGTTCTGAGGATCATCGGTAGAGGGGTCGGCGGCCGCTCGACGGGCGGCCTTCGAGGAGCAGCGACTCTCAGCAGCCCGAATGCAGTGACGCGGGAAGCGGGACAGTCAGCTTGAACGGATTGTCCATGTCGGGCGCTTGTGTGTACTTCACGCTGCACTGGGCTGCAGCGCGCGCGCCATCGGGACTGAATGTCGTCGACGGCTGCGCCACGGTAATGACAAACCCCGTCGTGTCGTGAATCAACGCCTGGATACCCACCGCATCGGGATATCCGTTCACGATATTCACGTTCTTACCGTCCACCGTGATCGGGTTGATGTTGCCGCTGGCGATCCAGATGCCGTGCGCCATGTTGGCGGCGCTGCGGATGTTGGCGGACATATCCGCAAGTGACGTGACACGTCCTTGACTCTGCAGGCCCATGTATCTCGGCACGGCGAACGCCGCAAGCATCCCGAGTATCACGATGACCACCACGATTTCGATCATCGTGAAGCCACGGTGGGCGGACCTGAACATCGTATGCTCCAAATGAGATGTGTGTCTCTTGACTGGAGTGTAGAGGGCGCCGGCTCGGGACCCGCAGGACGCTGTTGCAAACCCGTGACACCCGTCATTGCAGATTTCCGGGCCTGTGAGACGAGTCACAGCGGTGTTTGTGCCGCGCCGCAACCGGCGTGGGCGCGAACGCCGCCCGCGGTTTCCGTGAAGGGTTCCCGCTGAGCGTTGCGGGACGCGCGCAATGCTTGCGTTCCCTTGGGGCTAGGAAGTACTGTTCCAACTAGACATATTGCGACATACGAAGAATCACCTCGTGAGCACGTACCGTCACCGGGCATGGCGTCGCCAGTTGCCGAGCGTGTGCCTGGCTCTGCTGGCGGCGGCCGCGAGTTACGGGCTGTCGGTTTCCGTGCATCCGATCGCGGCTGCTGTCTGCACCGCGGGCTGCATCCTCGTGCTGGGCCTCTACGCGCATGTTGGGAACCGCACGCAGCAACGCGAGGCTGAGCGGGCGCTGCGCGAGAGCGAGCTGCGCTTGCAGCTCGTTGTCAACGGCTCCGGAGTAGCGATCTGGGACAGCGACCTGATCACCGGTGAAACGTACTGGAACCCGCGTACGTTCGAGCTGTTCGGCTACCCGCCCTCCCACGATGGCAGCGTCACCATGGAGATGTGGCGCTCACGCATTCATCCGGACGATGGGGAGCTGGTGCGCGAGGCGTTCGAGCGCGCCGTCGGCAGCAGGACGAATTTCGCGATCGAGCACCGCATTGTGCGCAGTGAGGCAGATGTGGCGTGGGTGAGTGCATACGGGCGCTACTACTACGACGATGAAGGCAAGCCGATCCGGTTCGCGGGACTCAATCTCGACATCACCGAGCGCAAGCTCGCCCAGGAGGTGCTGCGGTCCGCGGACCAGCGCAAAGATGAGTTCCTGGCGGTTCTTGCGCACGAGCTGCGCAATCCGCTCGCCCCGTTGCGCGACAGCCTCAAGATCTTCGAAAGCGCGAAGACGTCCGACCCGACATTGATCACAGCGCGGCGCATCATGCAGCGGCAGACCGCGCTGATGGTGCGCCTGATCGACGATCTGCTGGACGTCAGCCGCATCTCCCGCAACCGGCTCGAGCTCAGAAAGGAGATCACGACGATCGCGGAGGCCATCGAGAGCGCGGTGGAGACCTGCCGTCCTGCCATCAACGCCGCCGGGCATCGGCTCAGCATTCAAATGCCCGCCGAGGCGATCTACGTCAATGCCGATCGGGTGCGGCTGGCGCAGGTCTTTGGCAATCTTCTCTCGAACAGCGCCAAGTACACGCACGCGGGCGGCGAGATCGGCATCACTGTCGCGAGCGACGACCGGGAGGCCGTGATAACGATATCCGACACCGGAATCGGCATCGCAGCCGAAGACCTGACGCGCATCTTCGAGATGTTCACGCAGCTCGGCAAGGGATCGGATCACCGCGTGGGCGGCCTGGGTATCGGTCTGGCGCTGGTCTCGCGCCTGGTGCAGCTGCATGGCGGAGCCGTCACGGCATCGAGCCGGGGACCCGGCGAAGGCAGCACCTTTTCCGTGCGGCTGCCCCTTGCAGAGCCCGCGCCGGCCGCTGCTCCGGCGGCGCCCGGCGGCCTGCGTCCCGAGCAGGAGCGCAGGAAGGTTCTCATCACCGACGACAACGAGGATGCGGCCATGGCGCTGGCGATTCTGCTGACCGACATGGGCAACGACGTCCAGATCGCCCACAGCGGACAGGAGGCGCTGAATGTTGCGGCGGAGTTCAGGCCCGACCTGATTCTGATGGACGTGGGCATGCCGCGGCTGGACGGTCTGGAAGCCACGCGGCGGTTGCGCATGACCGAATGGGGCCGGCGTGCCGCCATCGTTGCCCTGACCGGATGGGGCCAGGAGGCCGACAAACGTCGCTCGCACGAGGCCGGCGCGGACGACCACCTGGTCAAGCCCGTCGATCCCGAGGCGCTGGAGAGGGTTCTGTTGCTTTGCCGCTAACGGCTCTGCGGGGGCGGCACTCGCAGGTGCCCGCTCGTCCTTGGGCTACGGTGCGAAGGCCAAGACGCTTTTGTAGCCGCTTGCGGCCACCTTGAGACTTTGGCCTGAGGTGACGAGCCAGCCTTGCGCGTGTCCGATGTCCGCGCTGCCTTCGGGGCCGATGTCCAGCGCGAAGGACTTCGAGCGGTGGGCGCTCGGATCCCGAACCTCGACCATGAGCGAGATCGGCTGGGCGGCGACGTTGCGGAGCGTCGCGACCATTCCCTGCCCCATCCACGCCGGGCGGAACGAGACTCGCACCGGCAGATCCGGCTGCGTGGCTTCGGCAAGCGCCACATCGCGCGTGGCCAGGGCCGCCTGCTTCTCCTGAAGCGAGACCTCCGCCCGGGTCAGTCGCTCGCGCAGGTCGAGTACCTTGCGGTCGCTCTGGGCGAGCTGAGCCTGGAGCAGCTCACGCTGCTGTCCCAGCCAACCGGCATAGGCGGCGGCGCCGATGGCGCCGGCAGTCACCAGCAGGAAGGCTGCTATGAGCCCGAGCGACCCTCTGGATGCCGGGCTGACCGGCTCACCACCGTCAGCAGCAGACAGGCTCTCGTTCATACGCCTCATGCCGGGTACCCTGCGCGGCGGTATTGTATGCCCATCCGGAGCGGGCAGAAGCTTGCAAGGCGCGCAGTTTTCGTGTTCTGCTTTGCGCCGCCGCAACCGCCCTGCCCGATCCGCACCGGAGGCCCGCCGAATGGAAGCCCGCGAACTCCCCGAGCCGAAACCGCAACCCTTCGAGCTGGTCCTGCGGATCAGGCACCCGTCGATGGACCCCGCGGACATCTCGAGCGTGCTGCAGATCGATGCGGAGCATTGCTTCAAGGCCGGGGAGCCGCGTAGACCGCAGAACGATACCGCGCCCACGGCCCGCAGAATGTCTGCGAGCTCCTCGGTGCACACTGAAACCTATTGGCTCGCGACCCTGAATCCGGGCTGGTGGCCCACGGATCTTCCTTTTGGAGTGCAGGCGTCCACTTATGCCGCGACGCGCTCCGGGGAAATGATGACCTCGATGGCGCGGGGAATGCTGGCTCGTGCGCTCATCCTGTGCATCGGCCGCGTTCTTCGGCCACACGCCGAATTCCTGCGCCGCATCCAGTCGGAGGGTGGTGAGGTCCGGTTGCTCGTCGAAGTCAACACGGCGATCGTCGACGGATTGACGGTGCCCCCGGAACTCGCTCGCGAGCTCGGAGCCGCCGGGGTTCCCGTCGACTTCGAATTCTCCGCTTCCTGAAAGGCGCTCGCTCGCCCCGGTTCCCGGGCGCTCACAGCTCGAGCCTACCGCCTCCCAGGTCCACGACTTCCCCGCTGACAAAAATCCTCCGCTGCCCATCGACCTCGAGGCGCAGCAGCGAGGGTCTCCCGGTGAGCTCGCCCTGCGAGATCTCGATATCCACCGGCAAGGGTCGGCCCATCGCCAGCCACCAGCCACCGAGGTTCGTCGTGGCGGAACCCGTGGCGGGATCCTCGAGAGCGACGTTCCCCTGCGGAAAGAAGAAGCGCGCCAAGGCGCGGCTGCCTGACTGCACGAACACGTAAGCCATACCTGCCCCGCTTTCGCAGCGCAAGGAGCTCAGCAGGTCGGCGCGCACCCGGACCTTGCGTACCGCGGCTTCGCTCGTCAACGGAATGATCAATTGCTCCCGGCCCGCGTTGACCCACAACGGCTTGACTCCGATATCCGACTCGTGGAGCCCGAGTGTCTCCGCCAGCACTGCAGGGGGCTCCTGCACCTCCCGCCATCCCTTCAGCGTGGCTTCCAGGGTCCAGGTGTTCCCTGCAGCCGTGACCGGGATCACTCCCACGCCCATCTCGAGCTTGAGCGAGTCGCCGGCCAGTCCGAGCGCGCGGCATACATGCGCAGTACCGAGCGTCGGGTGCCCTGCAAAGGGCATCTCGTATTGCGGTGTAAAGATGCGTACTGCGGCCTCCGCCCGTGCCGAGGGAAGAATGAACGTCGTCTCGGAAAGGTTGAACTGCAGGGCGAGCGCCTGCATCGTCTTCGGATCCAGCGAGCGGCCGTCCTCGAAGACGCACAGCGGATTGCCGCTGAGCCGATCGCCCCGCTGGGTGAAGACGTTCACGATCCGGAAGCTGAGGGTGGACATCGGTCTTGAACCTCCGTGACTGGGCTAGAATCACATCATGGCGCATGATCACCGCGACGCGCACGACCCGGCTGGCCATCTCGGCGAGATGGATGCGCGCGTCCGCGCGCTGCAGTCCGTGCTTGCGCAGAAGGGATACATCGATCCTGCTGCGCTCGATGTCATCATCGAAACCTACGAAACGAAAATCGGTCCTCGAAACGGGGCTCGGGTCGTTGCGCGAGCCTGGGCCGACCGCGCCTTCCGGCAGTGGCTGCTCGAGGATGCCACCGCTGCAATCGCTTCGCTCGGCTACACGGGGCGGCAGGGCGAGCATACGGTGGCCGTCGAGAACACGCAGTCGCATCACAACCTGGTCGTCTGCACTCTGTGCAGCTGTTATCCGTGGCCGGTGTTGGGTCTTCCGCCGACCTGGTACAAGAGCGCCCCTTATCGCTCGCGGGCCGTAAGAGATCCCCGCGGTGTGTTGGCCGACTTTGGTGTCACGCTGCCGGACTCCACGCAGATCCGCGTCTGGGATTCTACTGCGGAGGTCCGCTATCTGGTCATTCCGAGCCGACCGCCGGGAACGGATCATCTGAGCGAAGAGCAGCTTGCGGCGCTGGTTACGCGCGACTCCATGATCGGTACGGGCCTGGTGCCGGCCCCCGGCAGCCTGCCGTGAGCTATCGATCGCACGCCGATCTTGGTGGACAGGTCGGGCACGGTCGCGTCGTTCCGGAGCCGGAGGGTGAGCTGTTCCATGCCGATTGGGAGCGCCGTGCGCTGGCGCTCACGGTGGCCATGGGCGCGACCGGAGCGTGGAACATCGACATGAGCCGCAGTGCGCGCGAAACGCTTCCCGCGTATTCGGAGCTCAGCTACTACGCGATCTGGATCGAGGGTCTGCAGAAATTGCTGACGCAACGCGGACTGCTGGACGCTGATGAGATTGCCGCGGCCCGAATGCTGCGGCCGCCGGCGCCCGTTCCTCGCTTGCTGCGCGCTTCTGAGGTCGGCCGCGTGTTGGCCGCCGGGTCGTCCAGCTTGAGGCGGATCGCTGCGCCTGCGCGCTTTGCCGCAGGCGATAGCGTGCGCACGCGAAGAGCAGAGGTTGCGTATCACAGCCGCCTGCCTGGCTATGCCCGCGGAAAAGTCGGGCGAGTCGAGCGCGTGCACGGGGCGCATGTCTTTGCAGACGCGCAGGCCCAGGGACTGGGAGAGCAGCCGCACTGGCTCTATACCGTTGTCTTCGACGGCCGGCAGTTGTGGGGCGATGACGCAGATCGAGGCGTGTCGGTGTCGATCGATGCCTGGGAGCCGTACCTGGAGACCGTGGCGTGAGCGACGGTTCGCCGCGCCTTCCGGGTCAGCCATACGCCGACGGCAGCCCGGTTTTTCGCGAGCCGTGGGAAGCGCAGGCGTTTGCCATCACGGTGAGCCTGCACGAGCAAGGCCTGTTCACGTGGGGCGAGTGGGCGCACGCGCTGGGCGAACAGATCGAAGCCGCCCGCGGCTCGGGTGAGGTCGATCTCGGTAATACATACTACCGGCATTGGGTCGCCGCGCTCGAGCGCCTCGTCGTGGCGAAAGGCCTGTGCGGGGCCGCGCCGCTTACTTTGTCTCCTTCGCGACCAGGTAGTTGATCAGGTCGATCACCTGGTTGGGGCCGCCGGCCGACTCCACGTTCAGGCGATACTTGCCGTTGACGACGAGCGTCGGCGTCCGGTCCACGTGATAGGCCAGCACGAGCGCATCGCTCGCCTTCATCTTGACTGAGACGGTGAACGACTTCGCCGTGGCAACGAACTTGTCGACCGCTACGCCCGTGAGCTTGTTGTACACGCGCGCTGCGTCTTCGATCGAAGGAAGGGGGGATTTGAGCTCTTTCGTCCTCGGATCGGTGACAGCGAGCTCACCCGATTTCCAGATCGCGTCGTAGATCGCATCGTGCGTGCGGTCCACCAGTCCCAGCACCTGCGCAGTGCAGAACGCCTGCTGGAACATCACCCAGTCCTCCTGCGGATTGAACGCCGCGGGCACATAGGTGAGCTGTGCATTGGGTGGCAGCGCCCGCCGCAGCTGCTGGATATACGGATTGAATTGGGCACAGGCCGGGCAGCCGTACGAGAAAACCTCCGTCACTTCCACCTTGCCTGCCGGGACGCTCGTGTGCTGCGCCGGCTCGATGGGGAAATAGTTCTTCCCCTGCACCCACTCCTGCGCGGCGTGGGTCAGCGGCGCCACGCTCAGCGCGAGCAGTGCGGCCAGAACCCTGTGCTTAGGCATATCGCGTATTTCCCATTCGGTGTAAGGGCGGTGAGATTCTGCTGTGCAGTTGATGCGTCCGCAAGCCGTTCGCGCACGCGGTCAGCCGGAACTTGAGTTATCTTAGCGGCTGGCGGGGCAACGAGGCGTAACAGTGTCCGAGACCGAGTGGCGTCTGCTGACTACCTTCTCGGACTTCCCGTCCGCGCAGGCATTTGCCGACGCACTGACGGCAGACGGCGTCGGTGTGCGCCTGATCTCGGAGGCGCATCTCCTCGGCCAGGCCTCGTCCGCACGCGTCTTCGTGGCGTCGGCGCAATTGCGGCGTGCCCAGTGGATCATGTCCGAAGGCTCCATGAGCGATGATGAGCTCACGTTCCTCTCATTGGGCGAGCCGCCCGGACATGACTGACGCCTAGGCTCACGGATCGGTAGTCAGCGTGTCATTCCCATACCTCCAGGATCTGGTCAGAGCCGCGACGGGACTCGATCTGCCACTGCCCCTGCCCACTTTCGGGCTGTGCGTGCTCGGCGCCGTGGCAGCCTCCCTGTACGTTGCGAAAATCGAGGTCAAGCGCCGCCACGAGGCGGGCCAGATAGGCTCCGGCACGCGGCGCGTCAAGAAGGATGGACAGCGCATCGAGGTCAGCGTTCCACCGCAGGATCTCGTAGTCGACTTCGGGCTGATCGCCGTCATTGCCGGGATCATCGGCGCGCGGATCTTCTCCATGGGCGAACAGCCGCACGAGTTTTTCGCCGCTCCCTGGCAGATGATCTTCTCCCGCCAGGGCTTCAATTTCCTCGGCGGCTGGGTGTTCGGTGTGGTGGCCGGCCTTCTGTACTTCCGGCGGCATCGGCTGCCGGTGCTGGCGACCTGCGATGCATTCGCTCCCGCGATGATGCTCGGCTACGCGCTGGGCAGGATCGGGTGCGAGCTTTCAGGCGACGGGGATTGGGGAATTGCGGCCAATCTGGCGCTCAAACCGCACTGGATTCCCACCTGGGCTTGGGCCCAGACCTACGATCACAACATCGTCGGCATCGTGATACCGCCGCCCGGGGTCTACCCCGCGCCCCTGTATGAGATTCTCATGGGACTGGCCCTGTTCGCGCTTCTGTGGAGCCTGCGCAAGCTTCCCCTGCGACCCGGCCTGCTGTTTTCGGTGTATCTCGTGCTGTGCGGACTCGAACGCTCGGCGATCGAGCTCATCCGGGTAAACCCGACGATGAGCCTGTTCGGGCTCGAGGTAACCCAGGCGCAGATCATTGCCGCGGCACTGATCGTGCTGGGGGCGATCGGGCTGGCCGTATTCAGCCGGCCCCAACGCGCCCCGCGGTGAGGGCAGGCGCGCGCTAGAGCGCCGTTCGCACTGCTTTTTCCAGCATTTGCAATCCCCCCGAATACTGAGGCGGCCTCTACCGCGAGAGGCTGATGTTTCCGGTTACCGGCCAGTAGACTTCGCCCCGACCTGACAGACTCGACTGAGGAATTGCATAAATGGGACTCGTGGTACTGGAAATCGTTGCAACCGGAGTGCTGCTGCTCAGCCACTTCGCCGTGATCGTCTGGAACCGGAGCGTTCGACGCGTTCCGAGCTGATGGTAGAGCCTTGGGGCACGGGTTCCTGCCCGGCAGTCCCCGGGGTGCCTACCCTCTTCGGCAGAGATCTATACGCCGTTCAGAATTTGGGCGGCCACCGGCTGCCGCCTCGCTACTGACCCTCCGCCAGCTTTTTCATCGACTCCAGGGCCGCCGTGAACGCCTTGGTGCGCTGATCGCGATCCTTGGCTCGGGCTTCCTCGTCCGGCAGCTGCGACTGATCGTAGAACAAGCTGTAATTGATCCGAGAACGATGCCGCCCGTCCGCCACGACCTCCAGGGTGCCGTGATACAGGATGGGCGATGCGGGCTGAGTGTACGTATAGGAATAGGCCGTCTTGGCGACCATGACCTCATCGATGCGATCAGCGAGGCGGCGCATTGTGCCCAGGTCGCCCGACCCTGAGGTGTATACGCACGTCAGCTTCAGCCAGACACTGATGTCGCAATAGCCGCCGACCTTCTTCCAGACCGCATCGACCGGCTTATTGACCGAGATGTTCAGCTTGATGGTCGTGTAGTCGGCGGCCTGCACCGGGCCGGTGCCGAGCGCAGCACCCAGTACGCCAAGGGCCATCATTCGGTAGAGCGGACGGATACGCATACGCTTTCTCTCCCCTTCCAGTCGTGTTTTGCCACAGCGGCGGTGGATTCTAGCCGGAAACCTCGCCTGAGCAGCCATTCGGTCAAGAGCACCCCCGCCTTCCGAGGGATGTGAAAACGCAGAGCGTTCCCTTATACCGACTACGAGCATCGTTTCGCTCTTACGGCCGCCCGTGCGGCGCGGGATACAGCATGACAAGCAAGGTCTGGTTCATCACCGGGACGTCCAAGGGCTTTGGACGCGTTTGGGCGGAGGCTGCGCTCGCGCGTGGCGATCGCGTCGCGGCCACGGCGCGTGACGTGAAGACGCTCGCTCCACTTGTTGAGCGCTTTCGCGACCGAGTGGCGGCGATCACTCTGGACGTCACCGACAAGGCGGCGGTGAGTGCGGCGATCACCGAGGCGCACCGTCGCTTCGGGCGTCTCGACGTGGTGGTCAACAACGCCGGATACGGCCTGTTCGGCGCGATCGAGGAGATCAGCGAGCAGGACGCCCGGGACCAGATCGAAACCAACCTCTTCGGCGCCCTGTGGGTGACGCAGGCGGCGCTGCCGATCCTGCGTGCCCAGGGGTCCGGCCACATCATCCAGGTGTCGTCGATCGGTGGCGTCAACGCCTTTCCGACGATCGGCCTGTATCACGCCTCCAAATGGGGTCTCGAGGGTTTCAGCCAATCCCTCGCCGCCGAGGTCGCCGGGTTCGGGATAAAGGTGACCCTGGTCGAGCCGGGCGGTTATGCCACCGACTGGGGCGGCCCGTCGGCCAAGCGCGCCACGCCACTACCGGCATATGACGCCGCACGCGCTGCGGTTGCAGGCTGGCGCAGCAGCAACGTTCCGGGCGACCCGCAAGCGACCGGTCCCGCCATCCTGAAGCTCGTCGATGCGAAGGATCCTCCGCTGCGCATTTTCTTCGGGTCAGGCGGCTTGGCGCTGACTCGCGCGGAATATGGCAGGCGGATCGAGATGTGGGAGAAGTGGAACGCTCTGTCGGTCGAGGCGCAGGGCGATCTGGCGAAGCAGCAGGCTCGCTAGCTCGAAAGCCCGATCAACCGAGCGCTTCTCTCGGACCAGGACAAGCTGAATAAGGCCGTTCAAGCGACGGCCGATTGCACTCGCACTGAGTGAAGTGCTCCAATCGACATGGTCGGGGGAGACGGAGGTCGATTCGATGTTGCAATCCACGAAAGTGAGGGGTGCCCTGCTGGCGTTGGCGCTCTCGTCGTTGGGGGCCGGTACCGCGTTCGGGCAGCCGCCCAAGCCGGGCGTCAAGGGCTACGAGGTGGAGTGGGTTTACCGGGTCCGATACGGCTTCATCGACGAGTGGTGGGACCTGTTCCGCAAGTACCAGATCCCGATTCTCGAGCGGGAAAAGGCGCTCGGCTACGTGCTCGACTACCACATCTACCATCCGCAGCTCCACACCGACGAGGCGGCGCGCTGGGACTATCGCGTCGAGATCACTTATCGGGACTTCGAAGGCTCCCTGCACGAGGAGGAGATCACCAGCGCCCTGTTCCCCGATGCGGCGACTCGCAAGCGCGACGAGAATCGACGCTGGGAGCTGACGGCCAACCACTGGGATCTGCCGATCTACCAGGTCGATACGACCAAGTCGCGCTGAGACCGCCCCCTACTCCCAACGATTGGCGTTCGTGGGGAATCCGGGACGCTGCACTCGCACGACGCAGAACCGTTGGCCGGTCGGGGCCTGCATCACCACCCACCGCTCGAGGCGATCGACGACTTTCGCGCCGAGCTCCTGCAGGCGCGCCACCTCGGCCGGAATGTCATCCGTCTCGATGTCGATGTGGACGCGGCTCTCGTGATCCACACACTGGATCTCCACGATGAGCTCACCGGGTGGAGTCTCCAGCATGCGGTATTTACCGCGGCTGCCCGGATGATTGGAATCCACGCTGCGACCCAATGCCCGGCTCCAGAACAGGGCGGCCTCATCAGCATCGGATGACTTGCAGTCGATCAGCACGGCACACAGGCGCGAATGGTGCATATCGGGACCTCGCGGTTTTCTGTAATCTTATCGCAGCGTGGCGACGATGATACGGGGGCGGATATGGATGAGCAGACACTGAACCGGCGGCAGATCCTTGGCGGCATGGCGGCGGCGGGCGCGAGCGGCCTGCTGGGCAGTGTCGTTGCGCGCGATGCGGCAGCCGCCGATCCTCCGGACGTCGGCACGTCGCAGCCGCCAACAATCACCGACGTCAAGGGCAAGGTCGCCTACATCACAGGCGGCGCCAGCGGCATTGGCCTTGGTATCGCCCGCGTCTTCCACGAAGCTGGCATGAAGGTCGTGCTTGGCTACCTCGACGACAAGCACATCGGCGACGCGCTGAAGCTCTTCCCCACTGATGATCCGCGCGTGCACGCCATCAAGCACGACGTGATGGACCGCGACAGCTGGGAGCACATCGCCGATGAGATCGAGAAGAAGTTTGGCGCCCTGCAGATACTGGTCAACAATGCCGGTGTCGGCTTGCAGGCCCCAGCAAGCACCGGCACCTACAAGGACTGGGAATGGGGGCTGGGCGTGAATCTGTGGGGCCCGATCTACGGCATCCACACCTACGTTCCCCGGATGCTCGCCAGCAAGCAGGGTGCGCAGATCGTCACGACCACTTCGACCAGTGGGATTCTGCCGGGCAGCGGCGCCGGCATCTACACCGTCTCCAAGATCGCAGCCGTGGGGCTCATGGAAGAGTTGCGGCATGAACTGCGCAACACCAACATCGGCACCTCCGCCTTCATTCCCGGGCTGACCGCCACCAACATCGGCCAGAGCGAGAGCTATCGGCCAGCGTCGTTGAAGAACGACGGACCGCCGGCCCTCGCACCCGGCGCGCAGCCACGGCCGCCCGGCACAGGTGCGCCGCGCCCTCGCCCGCCGGCCGCAGGCATCCCGGGGGCGAGTCCCGCGGCGGTAAGACCTGAGGATCCGTTGGTGGTGGCTCGCTTCGTGCTCAACGGTATCCTGAACAACGATCTGTACATCGTCGCCCAGCCCGAGTATCGCGTGGGCGTCGAGGCGCGCTGTAACGCACTGCTGGATTCGATGGTGCCGTTCAAGCCGTTGCCACCCGAGTTGCAGCGCGGGAATCTGTACCGAACCCCGATCTACCAGCAGGAGATCGCGCATCGCAAGGCCACGCAAGTCCGGGACATCGCCGGAACGTGAGCCCTGTGGGGCGCCAGTCAGCTCAGGCACCTTTGTCCTAAGGGTGGACGAACTCCCGGGGGGAGCCGATGTCCATGTGCGAAAACGGCGGCACCGTGGTCTGCCGTGGCGTTTCTGTAGAGCGGGAGAGAGGTATCGGATGACTCCAGGAGCACGCATCGGGCGGCTGTTCGCCTGCATAGTCGCCTTCTCGGCCCTGAGCGCCTGCGCGACCCCGTGGTCGAAGTCCGTCGTGGCGTTGCCGAACGGCTATTACCTCAGGGCGAAACATGCCGGAGACATCTGGATCGTCAAGGGCGATGCGCACTCAGCCACGGTCGGACCGATCGCAGCCTATTCCGTGCTGAATTCGGTCGTCGCCGGTGCGCTCGGCGAGGTGCCCGAGGTCTACCGGACCCACTCGAACGATCTGGAATTCAAGGGCACGGCGACGACCCGATATTTCCTGCTCGATACCGCGAGCGGAAAGCTGGAATCGGGCTTGGACGAAGCCGCCTGGCAATCGCGCGTGACCCCGCTCAACCGACTGGGTCCCGTGAGGCTCTACGCCCCGCTGCCGCTGAACGACTAGCCCGTTCGCATTCCTGGACCCGGGTTCGAGCCCTTCAGGACTTCGCTTTGCTCTTGGAGCGTTTCGACTTGCCGGAACGGTTGAGCGCGGCCGCCTGGCGCACGAGCGTCTTGAAGGCGGATTCGTCGACCTCCTCCGCCTCGTGGATGTCGATCGCGCGGCGCACCTTTCCCTCGAGACTCGAGTTGAAGAGACGGGCCGGGTCCTTCAGGGAGGCGCCCTTGGCGAAAGTCAGCTTCACCACGCTCTTGTAGGATTCGCCAGTGCAGATGATGCCGTCGTGCGACCAGACCGGAGTGCCCATCCATTTCCACTCCTCGGCGACGTCGGGGTCTGCTTCCTTGATGAGCTTGCGCATCCGGCTGAGGGTTTTCCCGCGCCAGTCCCCGAGCTCGGCGATTCTTTTCGAGATGAGCTCGGATGCCGGCTGCCCTTGACTCGCGCTCGGCTTTTTCACGTCTTGCCCTCGTCCGTCTCCAGCCGCTGCTCACGCGCAACCTGCGCGAGCGCGTTGGCGGTCATTATCGCGATGCAGTGATTGAGAACCTTGAGCTCCTCGGCGCTCAGCCCCGCAACGATGGCTGCGTTGCGCTGCCTTGCAAGGTGCTTGAGCGGGCCGTAGACGGTGCGACCGAGGCGTGTTGCCGTGATCAGTACGCCCGGACCCCCGGTGCGGTTGGCGCGGTGGAGCAAGCCGGCCGCGACCAGTTTCTTCACCGTGCGGCTGACCTGCGCCACACCCCGGTGCAGCAGCGCGGAGAGGTCGTTGATCGAAAGTCGCGGCGTCTCGCATACCCAGGCGACGGCGCGCCACTCGAAATCGGACAGGCCGCTCACTCGCGGAAACGCGCGCGATGCGCTCCGATTCATGAAGTCGACGAGCCGCACCAGGCTCACACTGGTCAGCTCCCGCGAGAGCGGACCGCCTTCATCGCCCCGGCGCAGCCCAGGCTGCACCGGTCTCACTTTCTTTCGCTGCATGGAGTTTGAGCTATTTGCGGGGGAAAATTTGGCGTGTCCATCAGATGGAACCGCATTATTTGCAAATAGTAACAGATACTTATCGACCATGAGGTCGGCGCCTCCGGCGGCCTATTTGACTTGTGCAATAAGCCCCCCCAAGCTCTGGGCGGTCGGATGATTGTGGGGTGGGGGAGCGGGGAGCAGGCGCACAAGACGCCGCCCCTCGCATCTGAAACAGGGCACGGCGTGCCCGTTCGTGAGGGGGGAAGCTCCATGAGCCATCGGTTGCAGCCGAAGCGAATGTTGGGGACGGCGCGTGCGCTTGCACTGACGCTTTGTTCGTTCTGCGTAATTCTGGGTGCCACAGTCGGAAGCGCCGTAGCCCAGGACACCGGCACGCCGCCGGCCACGTCGGGGACAGCTGCACAGGGCAGCGGTGTCGAGGAAGTCGTCGTCACCGGATCGCGCGTCGCGCGCTCGACCTTCACGACACCGAATCCGGTCACGGTGCTGGACTCCAAGGATATCCAGAATCTCGGCATCACCAATGTGGGTGCAGTGCTGGGCCAGCTGCCGCAAAACTCCAATTTCTTTGCCGCCAACAATGTCGGCCTTGGCAACTTCAACGTGGGCGCGCAACTTGCGAACCTGCGTGGCCTGAATCCCTTCTTCGGAACGCGCACCCTGACGCTGATCGACACGGAGCGCGTCGTGCCAACGGCCACGGGCGGCGGCGTGGACGTCACCCTGATCCCGTCGATGCTGGTGGCGAGGACCGAAGTGGTCACGGGAGGCGCGTCCGCCGTCTACGGGTCTGACGCCGTTGCCGGCGTGGTCAACATCATCCTCGACAAGAAGCTCAACGGCTTCAAAGCCCAGGCCGACTATGGCCAAACCTCGCACGGCGACGGCGGTGACCCTCATTTCTCCGTGGGTTACGGCAGCGACCTGGCGGACGGCCGTGCCCACTTCATCGTCGGCGCCGAGTACGAGAATTCCGAGGCGATCGGCATCTGCTCGCAGGTGCGCGACTGGTGCAAGGGCGGCTCTGCCCTGTTCACGAACACCCTGTTCAACGGCGCTCCGGCGGGCCCCGGGCCTGCCATTCCCCCCAACGGTTTGCCGCATTACATCATTGGGCCCAATGGGACGCTGGCCAACCAGAGCCAGACCGGTGTCCTGACGCCTTGCCAGGTGCCCTTGGGCGTCTGCATTCCCACAGGACCGCAGTATATTTTCAATTCCTCCGGTTCTGCGGTCAGCCCCTTCAATCCCGGCGCCTACGCCGATGGCGCAGGCGTGTTCGGGTTCAGTGAGGGCGCCGGCGCTACGGGTATAGGCGCCTACGACGGCACGACGCTGCGGCCGGCGGTCAAGCGCTACACGGGGCTTGCGAACCTGGATTTCAACATCACCGACCGGCTGACCTCCTTCCTCCAGGTCTCCTACGCGAAGAGTGAGGCGGTGAACCCCATCGCCAATGGCGCCATTGGCCCCATCGCACTCGAGGTCGCGAGTGGCGTCTTTGTGCCCCTCAGCAGTCAGATTGCGCCTGACAACCCCTACTTGCCTGCCCAGTTCCGGCCCGGTGGCGCCAATGCGCTGGACCCCTCCGTACCGATTCCCCCCCCATTGTGCAGTCCCGCACCGTTCCCGTGCGGAAACTCAATAGGTGGCGCGCTGTTGGGATACAACATGAATGCCATCGCTGCGGCCCGCAACCAGACCAACAACGACACCGTGCGCGTCACTGGCGGGCTCAAGGGCACGCTGTCCTCGACCTGGAGCTGGGATGCGTACTTCGAGTGGGGCCAGAACAAGAACGACCAGGCCCTGTTCAACAACGTCGTCGGCAGTTTCCTGCAATTCGCGCTGGATGCCGTCACGGATCCCGGCACGGGCAATATCGTTTGCCGTGCGACGCTGCCCGGACCTGCGTTCAACGCAGCTGCCGCAGGCTGCGTCCCGCTGAACCTCTTCGGCGGCAACAATGCCAGTCCCGCGGCACTGGCTTATGCGTTTCGCACGCTCGTTGAGTTCTCCACGCTCAAGGAGCAAGTCCTGTCGGCCAACATCGGCGGCGACCTGTTCAACGGCTTTGGCGCAGGGCCAGTCAAGGCATCATTCGGCGCGGAGGCGCGCCGCGACACCGCCGACGTCACTCACGACCTTGCCAACCAGCCTTGGTATGACAACTACTTCCTGAGCTACGGCCTCGACTACGCGGGCAAGATCTCCGTGCTGGAAGGCTATGGAGAGGTCAATGTACCGGTGCTCAAGGATGCGCCGCTCGCCAAGTACCTCGAGTTCGACGCGGCGGTGCGCGAGACCAACAACAAGAACCGGGACGAGACCCCCGGCTCTGCAACCAGCGGCGAGACGGTGACGCACAACATCCCCAGCTGGAAGTTCAGCTCCATCTGGGACCTGACCGACTGGCTCCGGTTGCGTGGCACGCGTTCGCGCGACGTGCGCGCGGCCGGCTTCCGCGAGCTATATGAGTCCTACGCCGTGTCGGCCGGCGGCCCATTCGGCACGATCACCAATCCTGCGACCAATCAAAGCCAGGTAGTGACCCCCCTCACTGGCGGCAACATCAATCTCGCGCCCGAAAAGGCCGATACGACGACGGTCGGCTTCGTGTTCGCGCCGAAGTCGGGTGCGCTCGAGCGGTTCCAGTTCTCCGCCGACTGGTACCGGATCGTCCTCAAGGATCCGATCACCGGCCCGCCGTTTGGCCTTGGCGTGCAGAACATCGTCAACCTGTGCAATGAAGGCCAGCAGGCGTTCTGCGATCGCATCACCTTCTCAAACGCGGGTGGGTTCGCCGGCAACACGGCGCCCGGGACCATCGTCATCAACAATACGGCGGTGAACCTCGGTGCTTTCGAGACGCGGGGCGTGGACTTCGAGGCCAGCTACCTCCTGCCGCTGCAGAATCTCAGCAGCCGCCTGCACGGCGACCTCAATTTCCGGTTGCTGACTTCCTTGCTCTACAACATGACGGTCGACGCCGGACTCGGTGCCCCGCCCGTCAATTATGCGGGCCAGTCCGGTCCGACCGCTGCATTCGGGAGTTTCAACACCTCACCGCGCTGGCAGTCGAATTTCTTCATGACCTACGGCAGCGGGCCACTCACGACGACGTTGCAGGTCCGGTGGATCGGCTCAGGCAGGTATGAGGCCATCACCCTTGCGGGTGGCTCACCCATTGCACCGGGTGACCCGGGCTATGCAACGACCAGCGCGAACAGCATCAACGACAATTCGGTCGCCTCGGCCACTTACGTGAACCTGTCGGGGTCTTACGACTTCGGCAAAAACGTATCGGTGTTCGCAGCGATCAACAATCTGCTTGACAAGGATCCGCCGATCGCGCCGGGAGGCAACGGGTATCCGACGAACCCGGTGTACTTCGACACCTACGGCTTGACCTGGAAGCTGGGCTTCCGCGTCAAGTTCTGAAGCGGCCTGAACGGGCAGCAGGCGCGCGCACACTGGCGCGCCGGTAGCCTTCGCATGAGCGCCCCCGATAAGACCTAGGGGGCGCGCTACATGCGACCCTAGTCCCAGCCGCCGTTCGCCGACTCCAGCGGCAGGATCTTCATGAACGCCTCGACCGCGTGGATCTGTCCGTCGTAGACCTTGAACGCCTCCCAGACGGTGAGCTGATCCCCGCCGCTTTCGCGCACGCCCCACGCCATGCGTAGCCAGACGATCCCCATTCTCTCATCGACGGCGATGACGCGCGTCGCGACCTTGCCGAGGCGGTTGAAGATCGCGAGCGACTGCGTGGCGATGTTCTGGCAGCCGGGCGCGAACTTGCAGTCCGGGCCGGCCATGATCTGGCCGTTCTCGTAACGATAGGCGTTCGGAGCGAACGGTGCGTTCACCGCGGCGAAGGTCTTCGCGCCATTGAGCCCTTCGGGATAGTGCATCGCTGCCTTGATGGCCTCGTCACGCGAGGAGAGCTGTTCGGGGCGCGGCGCGTAGTTCATCACTTCGCTCGGCGCACTCAGGCCGTCGATGTTGAAAATCAGGCCTTCGGCGCGGCTGTGAGTCGCCACGGTCTCGATCTCG
>FTDY01001391.1_pt1 | contig 17873 bp, 18 predicted proteins | sample 1640031 | NCBI WGS metagenome assembly FTDY01 (sample SAMEA3914816, study PRJEB12502) | metagenome | biome: forest; material: soil | place: USA | collected 2011-09-16 | depth 0.3 m
CGCGCCACGATCTGGACTGACGTTCCGTCTGCGAGACTGAGCACCAGCGTGACGGAATCGGCGGGGGACAGCGGACGCGCGAGCCCGTGCAGCATGATGTGCAGTCCTTCTGGCTGGAGCTTTAAGGTCTGCCCCGGCGCGATGACGAGCGACGCGTGCGAGCGCATGCGCGCCATTCCGCCTTCGATCTTCGTTTCGTGAATCATGGCCATGCTCGCGGCGGGCGACTCGACCGAGACGACGGTAATCGCTCTGCTACCCGCGTTGTGCAGCGTGACATACGCCGCGGCCACGTCGGATCCGGGCGTCACGCGCAGCCACGCGTCCTGGGCGGTGAGCGCAGGGCCCGAGGACGCCACGTCAGCAGCCACGCAGACAGCGAACCAGCCGGACAGGCACACAGCCAGCGCGACAGCCAGGACTGAGGCAAGCTTTCTCAAACACGCTCCTCGATGACCCGTCGATTATGCCAGTGCCGCGCGCGTCACTTCGCATGCTCCGCGATGGACTTGCAGACTGCCTCGATCGCCGGCCGCCGGGCACTGGATTTGCGCCACACCGCGCCGACGTGCCGCACCGGCGCCGGCCGCGCAAAGGGCCGGACCGTGACGCCCCGGGCATGGCCGTAGGCGCCCCGGGTGGCCAGTTCCGGCAGCAACGTGATGCCGGCTCCGGTGGCGACCATTTGACGCAGCGTTTCCAGGCTCGTGGCCCGAAAATCCTGCTTCTCGCTGGGGCCGATCCGGTTGCAGACCTCGAGCGCCTGGTCTCGCAGGCAGTGCCCGTCCTCGAGGAGCAGCAGCGTCTCGCCCTGCAGGTCATCGACGCGGACGGTGTCGCGCCTGGCGAGGCGGTGGTTGTCGGGCATCGCAACGTTGAACGGCTCCGCATACAGCTCGCGCCCCTCCAGGCCATCCATCTGCACGGGCAGCGCGAGAATCCCCAGATCGATCTCTCCCCTGTGCAGCTTCTCGAGCATCGGCACCGTCTGGTACTCGTACAGCCGCAGGTCGAGCCTGGGCAGCGACTTGCGGATGGGCTGCGAGACGCGCGGCAACAGGTACGGCCCAATGGTCGGTAAGAGAGCGATGCGCAGCGTTCCCGCAAGCGGGTCGCGATGCGCGCGCGCGAGGGTGACCACCTCGTCGCTGGCTTCGAGAATCCGCCGCGCGCGCTCTACGACCTGCTCGCCCGCCTGCGTGAGCGTCACATGTCCCGGCTGGCGCTCGACGAGCTGCACGCCCAGGTACTGCTCCAGTTTCTTCAGCTGCGCGGAGAGTGTCGGCTGGGGGACGAAGCAGCGCTCCGCGGCGCGCCCGAAATGACGCGTGTCCGCCACAGCCACGAGGTACCGCAAATCCTTCAGCTTGAGGTCCGCCAGGGTAGGCCCCAGATAGAGTGCATCTATCGATATTATACAGTCAATTGATTGGATGAATGAAGCCCATGCAGGCAGCCTGTCCCCCAACAGACGGGCCGCAAGGCCCCAGGAGTGAGCAGCATGTCAGGCATCGGACAAAAGTTTCCCCGCTTCGAGCTCAAGGGTGTGGTCTCCAGCGATCTGCACCGCGCCTTCCAGTCCTTCAGCAACGACAGCTTCCAGGGCAAGTGGCAGGTCGTGTTCTTCTGGCCCAAGGACTTCACGTTCGTGTGCCCGACGGAAATCGCAGCCTTCGGCAAGCTCGACCGCGAGTTCAAGGCGCGTGACGCGCAGCTGCTGGGCGTCAGCATCGACAGCGAGTTTGTGCATCTGGCCTGGCGCCAGGCCAAGGACGAGCTGAAGAATCTGCCGTTTCCGATGCTCGCGGACGTGAAGCGCGAGCTGTCGGCCAGCCTCGGCATCCTGGATCCCCAGGAAGGTGTGGCGCAGCGCGCGACCTTCATCGTCGATCCCCAGGGCGTCATACGGTTCGTGTACGTCACCGATCTGAACGTCGGCCGCAGCCCCGAAGAGGTGCTTCGTGTGCTGGATGCGCTGCAGACGGATGAGCTGTGTCCCTGCAACTGGCAGAAGGGCGAAGAAACGCTGCAGGCAGCGTGAGGAAATCGATATGAAAACCCTCGACTCCCTGCGTGATTCGATTCCCGGCTATGCGCGGGACCTGAGCCTCAACCTCGGATCGGTTCTGGCGCCCACGGGGGCGCCCGGACTCAGCGAGCGCCAGATCTGGGCACTTGCGCTCGCTGCGGCGCTGGCATCGCGCAATCCGGCGTTCACCCGCGACATCGAGGCGCTCGCGGCGCCTCATCTGGATGAGGCCCATCTGCAGGCGGCCCGCGCGGCCGCCGCGATCATGGGCATGAACAACGTCTACTACCGCTTTTTGCACCTGGTGGGCGACGCCGAGTACGCCCAAATGCCGGCGCGGTTGCGCATGAACGTTCTGGGCAACCCGGGAATTCAGAAGCTCGATTTCGAGCTGCTCTGCCTGGCGGTTTCTGCTATCAACGGCTGCGGCCTGTGCATCGAATCGCACGACAAGCAGTTGCGCCAACACGGGGTCACTCGCGAAGCGGTGCAGAGCGCTGTGCGGATCGCGGCAACCGTGCATGCCGTCGCCCGGGTCCTGGAAGACGCGGCAGCAGCCGCTCAGCAGGAGCAGAACAAGGCGGCGTGACTGCCCGGCGTTACACTACGCCACACATGCTGCGCACATTGACAACGAGGGCGATGACGTTGGCTCGCGTGAATACGCGAGCAGCACTGCTTCTGCTCGCCTTCTACGCCACTGCCCCGCCGCTTGCTGCGGCACCGGCCCCCGGGGCGACGGCGCAGACCGTCACGGACGATACGGGCGCCCGTATCACCCTCCCGGGGCCTGCGCGACGCATCGTCAGTCTTACCCCTGGCGCCACGGAGATGCTGTTTGCTGCAGGCGCCGGGGATCGAGTCATCGCGACGGTTGAATACTCCGACACTCCCGAGGCCGCCAGGCGCATCCCCCGCATCGGCGATGTCGCCGCAATCGATGTCGAGCGCCTCGTGGCTCTGCGGGCGGACGTCGCGATCATCTGGCCCGGTGGAGGAAACGCTGCTCAGATCGAGAAGATCGCCCGCTTGGGACTCCCGCTGTACCGTCAGGAGGTCGACGCCCTGGCGGCTCTTCCCGGATCGCTGCGTCGTCTGGGGAACCTGGCGGGGACCTCGGCCGTCGCGGAAAGCAAGGCGCGCGAGTTCGAGACGCGGCTCGCGCGCCTGCGTCGCGAATACGCTGGAAACACCCGTGCCACTGTCCTCCTGCAGATCTGGAATCGGCCCATCTATACCGTCGGCGGCACGCAGGTCATGAGCGATGCGTTGAGTGTGTGTGGGGCGCGCAATGTATTTGCCGATCTGAAGGATCCGGGACCCGCGGTGGACGTCGAGGCGGTGATCGCGCGCGATCCGGACATCATCGTGGCAGCCGGCCCCGCCGGAGCGGCCGCAGCCTGGCTCGACGATTGGAGGCGATTTCCAGCCCTGAGGGCCGTGCGCTCCGGTCACCTCGTTCCGTTCGAGGACGATCGCTTCAGCCGTCTCGGTCCCAGCGTTCTGGACGCGACCGAGGCGCTGTGCGCGGTGTTGGCGCGGGTCCGCTAGGCGGGAGCGGACTACGCTGAGCTTCGAGGCAGCGCTCAGTCGCGGAAATTGTTGAACTGCAGCGGCACTTCGATTTTCGCGCCGCGCAGGAACTGCATGGCCGACTGCAGATCATCGCGCTGCTTGCCCGCGATCCTGACCTTGTCGCCCTGCAGGCTGGCCTGCACCTTGAGCTTGGAGTCCTTGACCAGCCGCGTGATCTTCTTGCCGGTCTCCTGGTCGATGCCGTGCCTGAGCACCACCTCCTGGCGGGCGCTGGCCAGGTTCGTCAGCGGCTCCTGCGGGTCGACGCAGGCGACGTCGACGCCGCGCTTGGCGAGGCGCAGCTTCAGGATCTCGAGCATCTGCTTGAGTTGGAATTCCACCTGCGCGTGCAGCGTGACGGTGAGCTCCACGAGCTCGAAGCACGCACCGGTGTCCTTGAAGTCGAAGCGCTGGGAGAGCTCGCGCCCGGCCTGATCGACGGCGTTCGCCACCTCGTGAGGGTCGATTTCGGAGACCACATCGAAGGACGGCATGGCGGTTCCCTCAGGGGGGCTTTTTCAGCTCCGCCTCGAGCTGCTTGCGGTTGCGGCGCGTGAGATCCATGAAGCGCGGCGTCGGGCCCACATCCTCGTACACGGGGTCTCCCTGCTCGTCCGTCGAGATGACCTTCTTGCCGGCCACGTAGGGCATCGCAGTGCCCAGCTCCCGCAGGGCGGCACCGAGCAGGTCGGTGATGATCTGCTCCGCGGTGCGGCCGGGGAACATCTCCGCGAGCGCTGCCAATCGGGCGGCATCGTCTATGGGCAGGCGGACCAGGTATTGCGTCGCCGTCCGGGGCTCGGCCGCCGTGGCGCGCCAGCTGTCGAGCAGCTCTTTGAAGCTCACTTGGAAGGGACTCCGGGCGCTCACGCTTCGGGAGCCGGCATTGTACCCAAAGACGGGCGCCGCCCTTGGCTTCCAGGACGCTTCCCCCGCGCCGCTGTGGCTTCGCCGCCGCCGCCGTGCGCATTCTTGACGGCTGAGCCGGCGCCCGGCCATACTGCGCCGACATGTCGCAGCAATTCCTCAATCCCGCCCGTCCCGTGGGCCTGTGGTGGTGGCGCACTTCCTGACGGAGTGGGCCTAAGGTCGCTGCTGATTTTCTAACGAACAGGTTTTTACGGCACCCAACCCATCTCCGGCTTCCGGTGATGGGTTTTTTATTGTCCGCGTACTTTTTTTAATAGCGAACGGAGCAGGCGTTGAAACCGCCATTCGACATCTCGGGCGACCTGGACACACCGGTCTCGGCGTTCATGAAGCTGGCCGCGTTCGAGCCGCGCTTTCTGCTGGAAAGCGTCGAGGGCGGCGAGCGCCTGGCGCGCTACTCGTTCATCGGCTTCGGCCAGGGGCTGGAAGTGCGCCTGGATCGCGACGGCCTGACGATCGGGTCCGAGCGCCGGCCCGTTCCTGCGAGCAGCGCCGAGCTGCTGGCCGCGCTTCGCGAGGGACTGCGCCGCGCCCCGCAGCCGCAGCCGGACATCGCAGGCGTGCCGCTCGCCGGCGGACTGGTCGGCTACTCATCGTACGACGTGGTCCGGTTCTTCGAGCGGCTGCCTGCGCGCGCTCCAAGCGGCGTGCCCGCGCTGCACTACGTTGCGCCCCGTTCCCTGTTGGTCTTCGATCACCTGACTCGTGGCATTGCGCTCGTCCATGCGGGCAGCGATGCGGAGCGCCGCTCGCTTCGCCAGGAGGTCATCCGGGCCCTGCGGGGCGGCCTGCCCAACGGCGTGCGCCCGGGCCGGTACTCCGCCCCCACGCCGGCCTTCAGCCGTGACGATTTCCTTGGCGGCGTGCGGCGCACTCAGGAATACATCTCGGCCGGCGACGTTTACCAACTCGTGCTCTCCACCCGATTCGCGGGCCGCCATCAGCTCGACCCCTTCCAGGCCTACCGCGCGCTGCGGCTGATCAATCCGTCTCCTTACATGTACTACTGCGCGCTGGGAGACGTGACCGTCGTCGGCTCATCCCCCGAAGCGCTGGTGAAGCTCAAGGGTGGGCGGGCGCAGCTGCGGCCGATCGCCGGTACCCGGCCGCGCTCGGATGATGTTGCCGTCGATGTGGCCCGTGAGGCCGAGCTGCGTGCCGATCCAAAGGAAAATGCGGAGCATGTGATGCTGGTGGACCTCGCCCGCAACGACCTCGGCCGGGTTGCGCGCGCCGGCACCGTGCACGTCGATCCATACCGCGCGATCGAACGGTATAGCCACGTGATGCACATCGTCAGCGGCGTCAACGGCGAGCTCGCTCCGGGAAAGGATGCGTTCGATCTGTTCGAGGCGGCGTTTCCGGCCGGGACGCTCGTCGGGGCGCCGAAGGTGCGCGCCATGCAGATCATCGATGAGCTGGAGCCCGTGAACCGCGGTCTGTACGGCGGCACCGTCGGCTACTTCGGAGCCCGAGGCGACATGGATCAGGCCATCACCATCCGCACCCTTGTGTTCCATGGCGATGAATTCAGCTATCAGGCGGGTGCCGGCATCGTTGCTGACAGCGTTCCGGCAACGGAGCACGAGGAAGTCCTCGCCAAGAGCGGCGCGATGGTGCGCGCTCTGGAAATCGCTGAGGAGGGCTTGTGAGTCCGCGGCTGCTGCTGATCGATAACTACGATTCCTTCACCTACAACCTGGTGCAGGCGTTCCTGATCCTCGGTGCGGACGTGCGCGTGTACCGCAACGATGCGCTTGCCGTGAGCGAGGCGCTGGCCCTGTCGCCCACCCATCTGTGCATCTCGCCCGGACCCGGCACTCCCTATGACGCCGGCATCTCCATGGACATGATCCGCGCCTTCGCGGGAAAGATTCCGGTGCTCGGCGTCTGCCTGGGCCATCAGTCCATCGTTGAGGTATTCGGCGGCAAGGTCGTGCGCGCCGGACGGCTCATGCACGGGAAGACATCGATCCTCGAGCATGACGGGCGCACCTTGTTCGAGGGCCTGCCCGCCCGTTGTGAAGTGGCTCGGTACCACTCGCTGATCGCGGCACCCGCATCGCTCCCGGCGGAACTCGAAGTGAGCGGGCTGACCGCGGAAGGCGAGGTCATGGCCGTGCGGCACCGCACTCTCATGGTGGAAGGCGTGCAGTTCCATCCGGAGAGCATCCTGACACCCGATGGGCCACGGCTCATGCAGAACTTCCTCACCTTCACAGCCGGCGAGCGCAGTCGCGAACCTGCGGTGGATGCCACCAATGCCCGTTACGCGTGACCTGCTGGAACCGCTGCTGCGGCGGCGCGACCTGAGCGAAGTCCAGGCGGAGGAACTGCTCGGTCACCTCACAGATCCGCAGAGCGCGCCCGCCATGGTGGGCTCCGTCCTGGCCGCGCTGCGCACGAAGGGCGTCGTTGCCGAAGAAGTGAGGGGATTCGCCCGCGCAATGCGTCGTCTGGCGCGGCGTCCCCTCATCCCCGCAAATCTCCGGGCGATCGACGTCGTCGGCACCGGCGGCGACTCGTCGGGGAGCCTGAATATCTCCACAGGGACAGCGCTGTTGACGGCCGCCTGCGGTGTGCCAGTGGTGAAGCATGGCAACCGCTCCGTCTCCAGCCGCGCCGGCAGCGCGGACGTGCTCGAGGCGCTGGGCCTGAAGATTCCGCTCGATGAGACCGCGGCCGGCGCCTGCCTCGCGGCAAGCCAGTTCACATTCCTGTTCGCGCCCTACTACCATCCCGCGATGAAGACTGTCGCTCCGGTTCGCGCCGCGCTCGGCGTGCGCACGATCTTCAACATTCTCGGGCCGCTCACGAATCCGGCGGCGCCCCCGTTCCATCTCATCGGGGCCTACAGCCTGGACGTCGCTCGTCTCATATCGCAAACACTGTCGGGCCTGGAGGCGGAGCGCAGTTTCGTCGTTCATGGGGCCGAAGGCTGGGACGAGCCGACACCTGTGGGCGCCTTCACCGTATTCGACGTCCGCCCCGGGCGTGTCGACACGCAGGTTCGCACACCGGCGGACTACGGCATCTCGACGTGTACTGCTGCCCAACTGTCAGGTGGCGATGCGAAGCACAATGCTGCTGCGCTTCGGTCGGTGCTCACCGGCGTAGACCGCGGGCCGCACCGTGACTGCCTGCTCTTGGGTGCGGCTCTGGCACTCGAAGTCGCAGGTGAGGTGCAGACTCCACGGGAAGGTGTGGAGCGCGCGGCGCACGCCATCGACAGCGGCGCGGCGCAGCGAGTGTTGGAAGCGCTCCTGTCCTTCTCAAACGGGGAGCAGGCGAGCGCATGAGCTCCGACTTCCTCCAGGCGATGGCCGTGAGCAGCCGCGAACGGGTGCAGAGCGCCCGGCGCACGGTGTCCGATCACGCATTGCTGGACCTGGCGCTGGCGACACCGGAGCCGCCGCAACTCGTGTGCAGCCCCGCGGGATTCGACCTGATCGCGGAACTGAAGCTGCGCGCCCCGGCGGCCGGTCAATTGAAGTCGGGCGCTGAGGATGTCGGGGCGCGTGTGACTGCGTACGCACGCGCAGGGGCCGCTGCGGTGTCCATTCTGACTGAGCCGAGCCGCTTCGATGGCTCGATGTCCCATCTTGAAACGGGCTCGCGGGCGCTCGCGCCCCTGCACGTGCCTGCGATGCGCAAGGACTTCCTGGTGGATCCCTACCAGGTCCTCGAAGCGCGGGCCGCCGGCGCCGGCGGGGTGCTCGTCATACTGCGCATGCTCCCGCGGCCCGAGACGGAAGCGCTGCTGGATTGTGCCCGCTCGCTCGGCCTGTTCGTATTGCTCGAAGCCTTCGATGAGCGGGACATCGAGCGTGTGCACGAGCTTCTCGAGTCCCGCGGACGTAAGGACTCTGACGGGCTGCTTGCAGGAGTGAATTGCCGGGATCTCACGACCCTGCAAGTGGTTCCCGAGCGCCTCGAAAAGCTGGCTCCGTTGCTGCCTGACAGCGTGCCGCGGGTTGCCGAAAGCGGTGTTGGCACCGCGGAGGATGCGCGACGCGTGTCCGCGGCCGGATATGAGCTCGCGCTGGTCGGCAGCGCGCTGATGCAGGGCGGCGACCCTGGCGGCCTCGCTACTGCGATGCTCGAGGCAGGCCGCGCTGCGCGAGCGCCTGCGCTGGCTCAGACCGCGCCGCACCCCGGAAAGCCCGGAACCCGGGCCCGGTGAACGCCATGTGGATCAAGATCTGCGGCATGACGACACCCGAGGCAGTGGCTGCGGCAGTCGACGCGGGCGTCGATGCAATCGGCTTCGTGTTCGCGGATTCCGTGCGGCAGGTGAGCGCCGAAGCGGCGGCGAAGTTGGCCGCACCCGCGCGCGGGCGGGTCCGGTGCGTCGCAGTGACCCGCCATCCATCACAGTTCGCGCTGGATGACATTCTGTCCGTCTTCAGGCCCGATGTCCTGCAGACCGACGCGGCGGATCTGCAGATGTTGCGTCTGCCCCAGGAGCTCGAAAGACTTCCGGTTCTGCGCGGAAGCCAGCACGGCGATCGTTTCGCCGCGCGTGTCTTGTTCGAGGGCCTTGCCAGCGGGAGCGGGATGCCCTGCGACTGGGTCAGCGCGGGCCAGGTGGCCCGGCGCACCGAGCTGGTGCTGGCCGGAGGACTGAACGCGGACAACGTCGCTTCCGCGATCGCAGCCGTCCAGCCGTTCGGAGTCGACGTGTCCAGCGGGGTCGAGCAGCGCCCCGGCATCAAGAGCCCGGCCGAGATCGCACGGTTCGTCGCGGCGGCGCGGGCGGAATTCGAGGAGCAATCATGACTGCACCGGCCTCCCAGATTGACGGCAGGCGCTGGCTCGCCGACTCCATCGCGGGCAAGTATCCCGACGCCCAGGGGCGCTTCGGTCCGTTCGGCGGCCGGTATGTCCCGGAGACGCTCATTCCCGCGTTGGAACGGCTCGAGAACGGAGTGCGTGAGCATCTGCATGGCAAGCCGTTTCAGGACCGCCTCGTCGGTGAGCTGCGCACCTGGGTCGGCCGTCCCACGGCGCTGACCTTCGCGGGACGGCTCTCGCAGCGCTGGGGCGCGAAGGTCTGGCTGAAGCGGGAGGATCTGGCGCACACCGGCGCACACAAGATCAACAACGCGCTGGGTCAGGCGCTGCTGGCACAGAAGCTGGGCGCAAAGCGCATCGTGGCCGAGACGGGCGCGGGGCAGCACGGCGTCGCAACGGCTGCTGCCTGCGCGCGGCTGGGCCTGCCGTGCACGGTGCATATGGGAGAGATCGACATGGAGCGCCAGGCGCCGAATGTCGGCCGGATGCGGCTGCTGGGAACCAAGGTGGTTCACGTCACGACGGGCGACCGCACGCTGCGCGCCGCGATCGACGAGGCTCTGCGCGAGTGGGTATCCGATCCGCTGGATACCTACTATCTGCTCGGCTCTGCCGTTGGGCCGCATCCGTATCCCTATCTCGTGCGCGAGCTGCAGGCGATCATCGGCCGGGAGGCGCGAGCGCAGATGCTGAGCGACGCGGGCGCGCTTCCGGATGTCGTGATCGCCTGTGTCGGCGGCGGATCCAACGCGATCGGCGCCTTCCATGTATTTGTCCCCGACAGCTCCGTGCAGATACTCGGCATCGAAGCCGGCGGGCGTGGGACGGGCCTCGGGGAGAATTCGGCGACGGTGGCCAACGGCCGTCCCGGCGTGCTGCACGGCAGCTTCTCTTTGCTGCTGCAGGATGCGGACGGACAGATTCAGGAGACGCACTCGGTTTCCGCCGGCCTCGACTATCCCGGCGTGGGACCCGAGCACGCGCTGCTGCACGCGGCGGGCCGAGTGAGCTACGAAGTCGCGACCGATGTCGATGCGCTCGCTGCGGTGCGCGAATGCTGCGAGCAAGAGGGAATTCTCCCCGCACTGGAGAGTGCCCACGCGCTGGCAGGCGCCAGGGCCTGGGCGGCAAAGCATCCGGGCGCGCGCATTCTCGTCTGCCTCTCCGGCCGCGGAGACAAGGACATGCCTACGCTGCAGACGACACTGCTGGCGGCGCGGCAATGAGCCCCGCCGACAACCTGAGCGCCACGATTCGCCGGGTGGCCTCCCGGGGCGAGCCGGCCCTGGTTGCCTTTCTCACAGCGGGGTACCCGAGCCGGGACCGATTCCGCGAGCACCTGCAGGCCGTTGCGGCGGGCGCGGATGTCGTGGAGATCGGGGTCCCCTTCACCGATCCCATGGCAGATGGCGTGACGATACAGCGCTCGAGCCATGCGGCACTGGCGCAGGGGGTGAGCCTGCGCTGGATACTCTCCGAGTTGGATAGCCTGCGGCGTGGCAACGGTAGCGGTGCGACTGCCGCGTCGGGCATTACCGCCGCAGCGTCAGGCATTGCGGCGCCGTCAGGCATTGCCGCTGCAGGTACTGCGACCCCGATTCTGCTCATGAGCTACCTGAATCCGCTTCTCGCGTTCGGCCTCGAGAGACTGGCGGACGCGGCCGTGCGGGCCGGGGTCTCGGGCTTCATCGTCCCGGATCTCCCGTTCGATGAGGCCAACGAGCTGCACGGCCTGCTCAGCGCGCGCGGGCTCGCGCTGGTGCAGATGGTGACTCCGGTGACGAAGCCGGATCGAATGAAGCTGCTCTGCGAGAACTCGCAGGGCTTTGTGTATGCCGTGACGATGACCGGCACGACGGGAAAGCACGTGTCGGTGCCCGCCGAGGTCCTGAGCTATCTGGATGCGGTCCGTTCGGTGTCTGCGGCGCCTGTGTGCGCCGGATTCGGCATCCGCAACCGCGAGCAGGTCGAGCTGCTCAAGGGGCACGTGGACGGCGTCGTCATCGGGTCTGCGTTGGTGGAAGTGCTGGAGCGTGGCGAGGATCCCGCAAAATGGCTACGGGCCCTGCGAGGGTGACACCGGGCACCGGTTCGCGCTCCCGCTCTCATTGGGGTTTTGCCGCGCTGTTGGGCGCGCTTGCGATGGTGAGTCCCTTCTCCATCGACACGTTCTTCCCGTCCTTTCATGCGATCTGCGCCGACTTCCACCTGAGCGCCTGGGAAATCCAGCAGACGCTGTCGGTGTACATGGTGCCGCTCGCGTTCATGTCCCTCATCCAGGGGCCGTTGTCGGATTCCGTCGGCCGGCGCCCGGTCGTGATCGCGGGGCTGGCGCTCTACACCGTCGCATCGCTCGGGTGCACGTGGGCGCCCAACTTCGCGACCCTGCTCGTCTTCCGCGCGGTCCAGGGAATGACTGCGGGCGTGGGCACGATCGTCGGGCGTGCCGTCATCCGGGACCTCCACGAGGGACCGCAGGCGCAGAAGCTGATGAGCCTCGTCGTCATGATCTTCGCGTTCGCGCCGGCCGTGGCTCCGGTGATCGGCGGTTGGATCCACGTGACGCTCGGGTGGCGTGCCGTGTTCGGATTCATGGTTCTGATCGGGATCACCCTCACGATCGGCAGCTTCCTGATGCTGCCCGAGACGCATCCGAAGGAGAAGCGCGCGCCGCTGCACGCCGGGAGCCTTGCGCGCATCGCCTGGAGCGTGATCCGCAACAAGGAATTCCTGACGCTCGCCGTTGCGATGGGCGCCAATTTCGCCGCAATGATGAGTTTCGTCGGCGCAGCCCCGGCGGTCGTGATCGATCACTGGCATCTACGCGAGACGCAATTCGCATGGTTGTTTGCCCCGATCATCGGAGGGTTCGTGGTCGGCGCGTGGATCTCGGGAAGAATGGCTGGACGTGTGCGCGGCAGCACACAGGCCGAGATCGGATTCGTGCTCGCGCTCGTGGGTGCCGGCGTGATGCTCGCGCTTCAGGCATCGCTGAACTCTCCGCCGATTCCGCTCCAGCAGCTGCTGCTGGCGACGATCGCACTGGGTGTGCAGCTCGTGTCGCCCGTGCTGAGCCTGCGGATGCTCGACCTGTTTCCCCGGGCACGCGGATCCGCAGCGTCCGTGCAGTCATTCGTCTCGATCCTGATCTCCGCGTTCGTGTTCGGCGAGCTGGTGCCCTTGCTGAACGGCTCATTGCTTACGCTGGCCGTCGGCTCGTTCGTCACCGCGCTTCTGGCCTTCGGGCTATGGCGGATCGCGCGGCATCCGGTATCGTCGGCACCATGAAAACGCTCACCGTCATACGACGCTTCTGCGGTCCGGCGGCCTCCTCCAACGGCGGATATTTTGTTGGACTGGTAGCGTGCTCGGCCGCGCATACGATGTCGGTACGTCTGCTGCGGCCTCCGCCTCTCGACACGGAGCTCGAAATGGTCGAGCTGCCCGAAGGGCGGATCGAGGTCCGGCTTGGCGAGCTGCTGGTCGCAGAGGCCGTCCCCGCCACCCTGGACTTGCCGGTGCCGGCCGCACCGGGCTATCTGGATGTGGTCGAGGCCTCGCGCAGCTATTCGGGCTTCAAGGCCCACCGGTTTCCAACATGCTTCGTCTGCGGACCGCAGCGTGCCCGGGGCGATGGCCTGCGCATCTTCGCCGGTCCCGTACCGTTGCGCGACCTGGTCGCCGCTCCGTGGGTGCCCGATGCGTCGCTGGATCGCGGCGACGGGAAGGTGCGGCCGGAGTTCATGTCGGCGGCGCTCGACTGCCCCGGTTACTTCTCCGTGTGCTCCGACGATCGCATGATGCTGCTCGGGCAGCTCACCTCACATGTCGACCGTCTCGTCCACGTCGGAGAGTCCTGCACGGTGATCGGGTGGAAGCTGGGAGGGAGCGGTCGAAAGTACGAGGCGGGGACCGCCCTGTTCGACGGGGACGGTGAGCTTTGCGGGCGCGCCCGCGCCGTGTGGATCGAGCCGCGGGCGTCGCTGTAGTCACCCAGGGGGTGTAGTAATCGTTTTGGGTTCCAATCCATGACTTATAATCGTTCTGGGCTTAGAATAATCGTTCCTGTCTACCCAAGGGCGAAGAACCATGCCGGACTGGATCGGCTATCGGTGGCTGATAGAGCGATACGGTCTCACCGTGGCCCAGGCGCTGCGCGTCGAGACGGTCATCGGTCCCACGCGGGCGATCCTCGGCGATGGCACGACCGAGCGGCGCACGGTCCAGGAGCTGTTGCGCCCCGAGCCGAACCTGAACGGACACCTGAGCTTCGCCCTCAAGCATGAGGGGGTACATCTAGAGGCGCTGTCGCGCCTGTTCGCGGCCGCGCCGGCCGCTGAACTCGAGGATTGGATTCGCCGTGAGCCCACCGGCCAGTACGCGCGGCGCACCGGCTTTCTGTACGAGTCCTTGACCGGCCGACGACTCGACGTGTCAGATATCAAGCGCGGCAACTACGTTCCCGCCGTGGATCCGGAACGGGAGATGATCGCCTCAACACCGATCAACAACGTCCGCTGGCGCGTGCGCGACAACCTGCTCGGCAACGCGAGCTTCAGCCCGCAGGTGCATCTAACATCGAATACCAAGCGAGCGCTTACGCTCGACGTGCGTGAGCGCATCGCACGGCTCGAAGGTCAATTCAGCCCGGAACTCGTGCTGCGCAGTGCCGTGTGGCTGACCGTCAAGGAGAGCCGTGCCAGCTTTGCGATTGAGCACGAGGAGGGCAAGCGCGATCGCATTCAGCGCTTTGCCGCGGTGATGGAGCAGCGCACCGGGCAATCAGCCGAACCGTTGAGCCTCGCCGACCTGGATACGTTGCAGCGCGAGATTCTCGGGCCGAATGCCCTGCACTACGGGCTGCGCCGCTCGCCGGTGTTCGTCGGGGAGTCGGCCCGCTTCGGTGAGGAGCGCGTGCACTACATCGGGCCGCACTGGGACGACGTGCCCTCCATCCTGGAAGGATTGCGCGAAATGTTGAAGCGCACGCTCGGATTGTCGCCAGTGGCGCGTGCCGCGCTCGCGTCCTTCGGCTTTGTCTATCTGCATCCGATGATCGATGGCAACGGCCGCATCAGCCGCTTTCTCATCAACGATGTGTTGCGTCGGGACGGCGCCCTGCCCGTGCCCTACATCGTGCCGATTTCGGCAGTCTTGCAGAAAGTGGACTTGCGACCGTTGAGCTACGACGGGGCGCTCGAGCTATTTTCGCGGCCGCTGATGCAACGGTATCGGGGCGACTGGTCGTTTGGGCCGGAACGGCGCGGCGAGGATGGGGTGACGTACAATCTGCAATTCGATCGCTATGAGGACGCGCTGCACGTCTGGCGCTATCCTGACTTGACGCGCCATGTCAGCTTTCTCGCCGACGCGATCGATCAGACCATTGAACAGGAGATGCGAGCTGAGGCCCAGTACCTGCAGCGGCACGGCGCTACAAGAGCGCGCTTGAAAAGCATCGTCGAGGGACCGGACCCGGAGTTGGACCGCATCATCCGCTCGATACGCGAGTCGCGCGGCGCGATCAGTGGGAAGCTACGGAAGGAATATCCGATCCTCGAGCGTGCTGAGATCGCGGACGATGTAGTGCGCGCGATCCGCGAGGAATTTCCGTGGGCCGCGGTGAATGAGGGATGACACGAGTGCACTGCTACACCAACAGTCCGTCGCGAGCCTTGACGCATCGTCGTCGGAATGAGGTCACAAAGGACCCGTATTCTTCGCAGTCGCCTCGATTTGTCGCCGCAGCATCCTCTCCCCCGCCGCCGCCGCGAGCTCGGCCAGGCGAGCCGCGCTCACCGGCTGGAATTGCGGGTTCGTCGCGAGTCTCCTCTCCACCACTTCCAGTACCGCTCCAGTCTGCCGCTGCGCCAGCAGCAGCGCGATGAGCTCGTTGGCCAGCTTGTCTCCCGGGCGCGCGTCGTCCCACGCACAAGCGGCTTCCAGCACCTCGTGGTATTCGGTGAGCACCTGATTCCCCTGCGCGTGGGTCTTCAGCCACGTCTCGATCTCGCGCCAGCCGTCCACCGGCTTGTTGTGGCGGAAGTACTCGTAGGAATGATCGATCATCTGCTGCCGGGCCCGGTTGTGGTCGCGCCGGTCGCGCTCGTCCCGACGCTCCTGCGGCGTGCGGCTCTCCAGGCCGAAGTCGATGCGATGCTCGAACAGCGCGCCGCCGATCAGCGCGAAGATGAGCAGGAAGAAAATCTGAATGCACGCCGCGGCGAGCCACAGGGAGACATCGTGCGTCAACAGCACGTACGTCATTCCACCCGAGGCGAACACGATCGCGTTGAGGAGCAGGTAGTCCCAGCCGAGTCCACGAATGACACCGAACAGGCGCGGCGGCCAGGCGGCGTGAAACACGTTGCCGCTGATTCCGAACACCGCAATATTCGCGGGCAGCAGCAGCACCAGCGCCACCGCAGTGACTACCGCGATGCCGGCGCCAACCGACATCCAAAGCCACCACACGAGCGAAACCCCGCCTCCCATCAGCAGCGCCTGGCCCAGCGGGCGCTGCTCATCGAACGGATTGACCATCTCGATCGACAGCACGGGCGGCTCGTCGTTGCCGGCGATGGCGGCATCGAGGAGCACGAAGCAGTACTTGAAGAACCACGAGACCACGACTATGGCGAGCGGAATCCCCACGAGCCTCGCGCGTATGGCCAGAAGCAGCAGGAAGGTGAACGTCGCAATGAGCACCAGGGGCGTGCCGTGAAAGACCAGGCGAGCGTGGCGGAACAACACCGTGTCCCGCGCGAGTGTCAGGTCCCCGTCGCGGACTCGGCCGACGGGGCCGGTGGAGCGGCCTGGGGCGATGGGGCAGGCGGAGCGCCGATTTCCGTGAGCATCCGCGCCGTGCGCCAGCCGCCGAACTTGTAATAGATCACCGCGAGGAGCGCGGAGAGCGCGGATGAAATCGGGAAGCTCCACCAGATGGCGTCCGCCTGATAGCGGTCCTGCAGGATGTCGGCCACCGGAAAGCGCACGACGAGCAGGGTGAACGTCAGGATCAGCAGGGGCGCGATCACCGCTCCCGTCGCCCGCACGACGCCGAACAGCACCATGGAGACGCCGAAGAACACGAACGACCAGGTGACCAGGCGGTTGATGTGGGAGCCGACGTCGAGCGCCCCCGAAGTCGGTGGCAGAAACATCCCCAGCGCGTGCTTGTCGGCGAGCTCGATCAACAGCACGATCGATCCTGTGAGCACGACGGCGTAAACCACGCCCACGCGCGCGGTCGCGCGGACGCGGTCCCATTTCTGCGCCCCGACGTTCTGCGCCGCCATCGCGGAGACCGCCATACCCACTGCGAATGCGGGCATCATGATGTAGTTCCAGATCTGCATCGATGCGCCGTACGCCGCCGTAGTGTCCACACCGTAGCGGTTGACCAGCGTGATCATCAGCACCCCGCTGAGGGAGATCACGAGCATTTGTGCGCCCATCGGCACGCCCTTCTTGATCAGCGCTCCGATGATGGCGCCGTTGATGCGCAGCATCTGCAGCTCGTCCGGGTGCAGGCAGAGGATGTGCTTACGCTTGTACAGGTGCCTGATCAGGGCCACGAGGCTCACGCTCTGCGCCACCAGAGTCGCCATGGCCGAGCCGGCGATGCCGAAGCGCGGAATCGGCCCCACGCCGAAGATGAAGACCGGATTCAGGGCGATATCGATGCCCACGGACAGCAGCATGAAGTAGAACGGCGTCTTCGAATCGCCGGCGCCGCGCAGGACCGACATGACGAAGGCGTACATGTACAGGAACGGCAGCGCGAGGAAGATCACGCGCATGTACGCGACCGCCAGCGGCAGCGAGTCCGCCGGAGTCTTCATCGCCGCGAGCAGCGGCTCGCACATGATCCAGCCGGCGACCGACATCACCACGGAGATCAGGAAGAAGAACGTCGCGCTCGTGCCCACGACGCGCTTGGCTTCCGGGAGGTCGTTTGCGCCGATGCACTGGCCGACCAGGATGGTCGCCGCCATGGCAATGCCGAACGCCGCGCCGATCAGCAGGAACATGACGGTATTGGCGTTCGAGGTCGCCGTCAGAGCGGCTTCGCCGAGGTAGCGGCCCACCCAGATGGAGTTCACCGATCCGTTCAGCGACTGCAGGATGTTGGCAAACAGGATCGGCAGCGCGAACTGAAACAGTCCGCGGCTGATGGAGCCTTCGGTGAGGGAGCGGGGGCGTTGCATAGGCGAAAGGCGACGCAGGCTAGCAGCCGCGCCCCGGGCCGTCCATCGGCGCTTGTCCACGGCGTGGACGCCGGAGGTCAGGGGGCCGTTGGTCAGCACCCCTAAGTCAGCACCTCAGGCCAGGCAGGTCAGCAGCCCGGGGGCCAGCGGCTCAGGCGGCTCAGCGGCGCCAGGCCACCGCCAGCCAGGCCACCGCAGCCCCCGTCAGCGCCCATCCCGGCCAGTCCGCCCCGTCACTGACCGCCAGCCAGACCAGTCCGCTGACCAGTATGGCGGCACCCACGGTGATGACGTCCCGCCGGCGGGCGCTGTCGCGGATCTCTTCCCGCAGGGCC
>FTDY01001396.1_pt1 | contig 17218 bp, 19 predicted proteins | sample 1640031 | NCBI WGS metagenome assembly FTDY01 (sample SAMEA3914816, study PRJEB12502) | metagenome | biome: forest; material: soil | place: USA | collected 2011-09-16 | depth 0.3 m
TAGGCGGTCTGCTCTCTGTTGCACTTTCCGTGGGCTCGCGCCCCCCAGGCGTTACCTGGCACCTGATCCGCCGGAGCCCGGACTTTCCTCCACCCTTGAGCGCGTGAGCGCTCAAGAACAGCGACTGCCCGGCCGGCTCCCCGCGCACACGATAGGGGCAGCAGTCAGGAAGTCAATCTGCGTCTGAGGAGTCCGTGGCAGTTGCGTCCGTTCGCGCGTCGCTCCCATCCTCGCGCACGCTAACGTCTGCTGACCGGGAAGCGAGCGCATAGGCCTCACTTCGCTTCGCGCCCGTCAATTGTGCGGCGATGGACGCAGCTCGTCCCGGTGGCAATTCCTTCAGGAGCAACTCCATGGCGCGGCGTAACAGCGGCAAATCGACGCCCACTGCCGCTTCCTCCGCACCCTCGACAACCAGGGTGATCTCTCCCCGTTGGAAGTTAGGTTCATCACGCGCGCGCGCTGCCAACTCATCGAGCGTGCCGCGATAGACCGTTTCGTGCGTCTTCGTCATCTCGCGCGCAACTGCTGCCTGGCGAGTCCCACCGAATTGCGCCGCAAGTTCGAGGAGAGTGTCCGCGATCCGGTGCGGTGCCTCGAAAAACACCAGCGTGCGCGTCTCGCCTGCGAGCCGCGCAAGCCGCGTACGGCGCTCTCCATCCCGTGCCGGCAGAAATCCCTCGAAGCAGAACCGGCTCGTCGGCAGGCCTGCCACGGCAAGGGCCGCGGTGACGGCGGAAGGTCCCGGAATGGACACCACTTCGTGGCCGGCGCGAGCCGCTGCGCGCACCAGCTCGAATCCGGGATCGGAGAGCAGGGGCGTGCCCGCATCGCTGACGAGCACGAGGGTCTGCCCTGCCTCCAGCCGCGCCAGCAACTCGGGGATGCGCTGCGTCTCGTTGTATGAATGCAGCGACAGGAGAGGCCTGGATACGCCGACCGCCTGCAGCAGGGCAAGCGTGTGGCGCGTATCCTCCGCCGCGATCAGGTCCGCGGATTCCAGCGCCTGGCGCGCACGCGTGCTCAGATCGTTCAGATTCCCGATCGGGGTGGCAACGACTTGCAGCCGGCCTTGCGACTTGACCACTATAATCCTGTCCGGGCCGCTCGAAATGGGAGCGGCTTGAAGCCCGTGCATCCTGCCCTTCAATGAGAGGCCCTTCAACAGATGTCCTTCGTGCGATGGATCGTCCGCTGTGTCCTTCTGGCCGTTTCGGCAGTGGCGCTGACCGGATGCCCAAGTCTCGGCCCGCGCAGCGAGCTGCCGCCCTCGGTCGACCGCGCCCAGGACCTCGAGCACCAGGGAGACATCGCCGGAGCCGCGCGCGTCTACGAGCAATTGGCCGAGCAGAACAGCGGAGCGGAGCGCGCGGCGTTCGCGCTGCGTTCCGCTCATGCATGGATTGCCGCCCGGCGGCCTGATGAGGCGGCCCGCGCCCTCGCCATGGCCCAGCCGCCGCTGACGCCGGCGCAGACATTCGATCGCCAGATGTTGGATGTAGAGGTGCTGCTCGGACGCGGCCAGGGCGCACTCGCCGTGCAACGGCTCAATTCGATTCCCGAGCCCCACACAGCGCCGGAAGCATCACGCTACCAGGCATTGAAACAGCAGGCGACGCTCTCCGCGGCAGGCCGGCTGCCGAGCGGACCGCCGCAGCTCTCCGCCACGGCATCGGCCCACGTCGCGCTGTTGCTGCCGATCACGGGGAGAACCGCGGCGGCAGCCCTCAGTGTGCGCGACGGGTTCATGACGGCGTTCTACCAGTCTCCAGTGGCGCAACGACCGCAGATCCGCGTCTATGACACCGGCGAGGCCGGCATCGCGGAGACCGTTACCAAGGCTACGCAGGAAGGCGCTGAATTCATCGTCGGGCCCCTGACACGCGAGGAGATCACGGCGGCCGCAGACCTCGCGATCCGGCGTCCGCCCATCCTCGCGCTGAATTTCCTTCCGCCGGAAAGGCCGGCGCCAGCGGCGTTCTATCAGTTCGCCCTCTCGCCTGAGGATGAAGCACGGCAGGCCGCCCGCCGAATACTCGCGGACGGCCACAAAGTTGGCATCGCTTTCGTGCCGACCGGGGACTGGGGCACGCGTGTCCTCACGGCCTTCGCACAAGAGCTGCAGGCTGGAGGCGGCACCCTGCTCACCAATTCGGCGATCGACTCGGCGCTGACGGACTACGCCGATCCCATCACGCAGTCGCTGCGCATCAGCGACAGCGAGTCGCGTCACAAGCGCCTCGAGTCGATTCTGGGGACCAAGCTGCAGTTCGAGCCGCGCCGTCGCGGCGACATCGAGTTCATCTTCGCCGCGGCACCGGCGAACATGGAGCGTCTCCTGCGGCCGCAGCTGCGATTCCACTTCGCCGGCGACATCCCCACCTACGCGACATCGGATGCGTTCGAGCCGGACCCGCGCTCGAACGAAGACCTGGAGGCGCTGATGTTTCCCGACATGCCCTGGATGCTGGGCAGCGAGCTGGCGGACGCCGTGCGCGAGTCAGCCCGCAATGCGTGGCCCAATGGGGCCGCGCGGCGTGGCCGGCTGTTTGCGTTCGGTTTCGACGCATACCGGCTTGCCATGGCGCTGCGCGAACATCCGGGCACGACGGTCGTGAACCTCGACGGACTGACCGGGCGCCTCAGCCTCGATCCCGACCGGCACATCCGCCGCGAGCTCGGCTGGGCGCAATTGAAGAACGGCGAAGTCCGGCTGCTGCCGCCCTCGGCCGTGCAATAGATCCATCCGGCAAATCCGGGCATACCCGGGGCAAATAGCCCCGAAAAGTGTCGAACACGAGAGTTTGTCCTGCTCCCCCGCCCGCGCGGCTTCATGCGATCTTCTGCGCGTGAACCCATATATCTGAGCCGCGATGGCCGAATACCACGATGGCTGGATACAACACGTCAGCACGTATCATCCCCACGGCGCTTTGCGCAACACGGGCGGCGCGCGGCAGAAAGTCAGCCGAGCTCGGCCGCACCGCCGAAAGCATCGCCGAGGATTTTCTGCGCTCGCGGGGCCTGAGAATCCTGGTGCGCAACTTCCGCCGGCGGCTCGGGGAGATCGATCTCGTCGCGTGCGATGAGAGCATTCTCATCGTCGTGGAAGTCCGCACACGCTCCAGCGATCGATTCGGCGGGCCGCTCGAAAGCGTCGACCTTGGCAAGCAGCGGCGCGTCGCTCTGGCGACGGCGCTGCTGCTGCGAAGGTTTCCGAAGCTTGCGCAACTGCAGGTACGCTTCGACGTCGTCATCGTCTCTGACGTTCACGCGCGCAACCCGCGCGTTCAGTGGATTCGTCAGGCTTTTGACGTTCTCTGACCGGACGCCTCTGGCCACCGCTCGGCTTCGCTCATGAGCAGCGCCCTGGCTGACGGTGTTGACCGGCGCCCTTACCGACGACCTTGAGCGGCGTTCTTACTTGACGACCTTGAGTTGCGGCCGCCGCGAGCCTCCGCCTTCGCGTGCACCGCCCCCCTCACGCGTGCTGCCGTCTTCAGAGGGCGTGGGGCTTCTGGGCGGCTCTGGCCCGAGGTCCTGCTCCGAGAACACCATGCCCTCGCCCGTCTCGCGAGCGTAGATACCTAACACGGCGCCGATCGGAACGCGCACGTGATGCACGACGCCGGCGAAACGCGCGTCGAACTCGATGTCCTCATTCCCCAGGCGCAGTCGTTGCGTGGCACTCGCGCTCAGGTTGAGCACGATCTTGCCGTCCTTGACGTAGGCCTGCGGCACTTCCGAGCCCGCCCGCTCGGCATCGACAATCACATGCGGCGTGTGTCCGCATTCGGACATCCACTCGTGCATGGCCCGCAGCAGATAAGGACGCTTGGTCGGCAGATGGCTCGGAGGGTTGGACATGACTCGCGTTGGGCGCGTTAGAGAAGCCGCATCTCCTGCTCGGTGTCGGAGAGGCTCTCGCGAAACGCCGGACGGGAAAAAATCAGCCCCGCGTACTTGATGATGGGCTGTGCCGTCGGCGGCAGATCGATCTCGTAGTGAGGCAGCCGCCACAGCACCGGCGCGATCGTCGCATCGACCAGCGAGAACTCATCGGACAGGAAGTACGGCTTGACCTTGAAGAGCTCGGTGCTCTGCAGGATGGTGTCGCGCAGGATCTTCTTCAGCCGCACCGTCTGCTTCTTGTCCGGCTCCTGCTCGATCTGCTGCACGAGCGCGTACCAGTCGCGCTCGATGCGGTAGAGAGCCAGGCGGAACTGCGCGCGCGTCACCGGATCGACGGGCATCAGCGGCGGATGCGGGAAGCGCTCATCGAGGTACTCGATGATGACCCGGGAGTCGTACAGCACCAGGTCGCGGTCGACCAGCGTCGGCACGCTGTGATACGGGTTCAGATCGAGCAGGTCTTCCGGAAATTTTCCGGGCTCGACGCTCACGATGTCGATGCTGATCCCTTTTTCAGCAAGGACAATCCGCGTGCGATGACTCCACGGGTCATTGGGCGCGGAAAACAACGTCATGATGGATCGTCTGCTCGACAAATTTCCGCTCCCGCGATCCTTTGCAGGGAAGCCCGCGCGTCCCCGCCCCGAGTTGCGATCAGTGAACGTCTTTCCAGTATTCCTGTTTCATGAGCCAGGCGAGCCAGGTGAACACCAGCAGGAACAGTACGACCCACAGCCCCATCGAACGGCGCTGCACCTGCGCCGGCTCCCCGACATAGTCCAGGAAGTTCACGGTATCACGTACGAATGCATCGTACTCCGCGGCGCTCATCCGGCCCGGCGCGATCGGCTCGAAATGGTCAAATGCCTGTTCCGATTCGACTTTCCCGTCGGCGCGATGCGTCTCGACGTTCTTGTAGACCGCTTTCTTCAGTCCCTCGAGCTCGGAGAGCACATCCGGCATCGCTATGTTCGGCAGGCGCAGGTTGTTCGTGCCCGTCGGCTTCGTCGGATCGACGTAGAAGGTCTTGAAGAGCTGATAGATGTAATCGGGTCCCAGCTCCCGCGCCATCAGCGACAGATCGGGCGGGGGCTTGCCGAACCAGGCCTCGGAGTCCGCAGCCGGCATGCTCGTCAGGATGTAGCTGGCCGGCTTGTCGCCGACCGGGATCAGGTCCTGTTCCAGCTCCGCCGGCGGGATATTCAGGTCCGCGCCAATCCGCGACCAGCGCGCGTACTTCAGCGAATGGCATCCGAGGCAGTAGGCCGTGAAGTTGCGGGCGCCTCGCTGGAGCGACGCCGTGTTCTCCACGCTCGTGTCGGCCTTCCAGCTCTGCCAGTCCGTGGACTCGGCAGCCTTCTCGCCACCGCCGGCAGGCTCCGCGACAGGCTCGGCCGCCAGCGCTGGGCCCGCTGCGAGCGTCAGCGTCAGGATGAGACTGGAGCTCGCGGCGCGCATGGCTTTAGCGGTACTGCCCATCTCAATGCGCATGATAGACCACTCTTTCGGGCACCGGCTTCACGCGGTCGTACTTCGTGTACCAGTACATGAGTATCCAGAACAGGAAATACAGCACCGCGAACGTGCGTCCGAGGATCACGTAGATGCCCTCGGGAGGCCGCATCCCCATGAACCCCAGACCGATGAACGAGACCACGAACACGCCGAGCGCCACCCGCGACATCCAGCCCTTGTAGCGCATCGACTTCACAGGCGAGCGATCCAGCCAGGGAAGGAAGAAGAACGCGACGATGGCGAGCAGCATGGCCAGCGCGCCGAGGCGCTGGTCGGGAATGGCCCGCAGGATTGCGTAGAACGGCGTGAAGTACCACACGGGCGTGATATCCGCTGGCGTGGACACCGGATTGGCGGGTCCGAAATTCGCCGACTCGAGGAAGATCCCGCCGAGGGTGGGCGCGTAGAACACGATCAACGCCAAGATCACGAGGAAGGCTGCGATCCCGACGGTGTCCTTGACCGTGTAGTAGGGGTGGAACGGAATGCCGTCCAGCGGCTTGGCGTCCGCACCGACCTTTTCCTTGATCTCGATGCCATCCGGATTGTTCGAGCCCGTGCGCCGCAGAGCGATGAGGTGCAGTCCCACCAGCGCCAGCAGGATCAGCGGCACGGCGACGACGTGCAGTGCGAAGAACCGGTTCAGCGTTGCGTCGGCGATCGCATAGTCGCCCCGGATCCATTCCACGAGCCCCGGTCCGATGACCGGAATCGTGCCGAACAGGTTCACGATGACCTGCGCTCCCCAGAACGACATGTTGCCCCACGGCAGCACGTAGCCCATGAACGCCTCGGCCATCAGCGCGAGGTATACGAGCATGCCGACGATCCACAGCAGCTCACGCGGGGCCTTGTACGAGCCGTACAGAAACGCGCGGAACATGTGCAGATAGACGACGACGAAGAACGCCGATGCACCGGTGGAGTGCAGATAGCGGATCAGCCAGCCGTAGTCCACCTCCCGCATGATGTACTCGACCGAGTCGAAGGAGGTGGCTTCCCCCGGCTTGTAGAACATCGTGAGGAAGATGCCGGTGAGCAGCTGCAGGACCAGCACGGCGAGGGCGATGAAGCCGAAGAAGTACCAGAAGTTGAAGTTCTTCGGGGCGTAGTAGCCGGTGAGCTGGCTCTCGACGAACTCATCGACCGGCAGCCGCTTGTTGAGCCAGCCCATGAAGCCCTTGCGGGGGGCGGCTGGAGCGGCGGTGGCAGGCGCGGAGGCTGCGGGCTTGGCGGCCATCAGGCGGCTCCCTTCTCATCGACGCCCACGACCAGGCGATTCTGGTTTGGAAAGCTGTAGGGTGGTATCCGCAGATTGACCGAGGCGGGCGAGCCGTCGAACACACGGCCGGCCAGGTCGAAGCGGCTGCCGTGGCAGGGACATAGATAGCCGCCCGGCCAGGTCGGCCCCAGCTCGGCGTCGCCGGCGGCAAAGTGCTGCTTGGGCAGGCATCCCAGATGGGTGCAGATGCCGATCAGCACCAGAACTTCCGCGGTGCGCGAGCGCATGGTGTTCCTGGCGTAGTCCGGCTGCTCTGAATCCTCGGATTTCGCATCCTTCAGCTGCTCGTCGTGGCCTTGGAGGCTTGCGACCATCTGCGGCGTGCGCTTGACGACATAGATGGGCTGCTTGCGCCACAGGATGATGGCCATCTGCCCCGGATCGAGCTTGGACAGATCGAAATCCGTCGGCACGCCCAAGGCGCGCGCGCGCTCAGAGGGCTTCCACGACGCAACGAACGGCACTGCGGCGAACACCGCGCCGAGCGCCCCGACTGAAATCGTTGCCGTGGTGAGAAACTTGCGTCGACTCTGGTCGACATCCTGTTCGGCGACGACAACGTTTTCTGCCATCTATTGGCTCTCCCGCAGTAGCTCTGACCCACCCTCTCGTCGTGCGCGCATCGCTCGCCGCGCGAACGGCTCTACGCATGTGTTTCCGGCTTGCGGGGGGCGGCGCATTATACACAAACGGCCACGCCCTTCCGTGCGCCGCATCGTCCGGCGCCAGCCGACGATTTCGCTTCCACCTTAAGGTTGTCGATGGTCGAACGGCGGGGTGCCAGATGATCGAGAGATTGAGCCGCGGGCTCGTTTTCGTGGCCGGCTCGGTGGTCGGGGGCCTTGCCCTGGCCTTCCTGATCGTCGCCTTGCGGCCGGATCTGATCCGCCGCGGCGCAGCCAGCGCGCCGCCGCCAGCCGTCAGGCCCGCTGCGGGGGCGCCCGCGCCCGCCCGGGTGACGTACTCGGCTGCCGTGCAGCTTGCCTCCCCGAGCGTCGTGAACATCTATACGGCGCGGCTGGTGACGGAGCGCGCCGCGCCTACGACGCTGGGGGAGCTCTTTGGCGACTTCCTGCCTCGCACCCGGCAGCGGATGGAGCACAGTCTGGGCTCCGGAGTCATCGTCGATGAGGCCGGCCACATCGTCACCAACCATCACGTGATCGCCAACGCGGACTCCATCCGGGTACAGCTGGCGGACGGCCGGGCCGCCGACGCCAAGGTGGTGGGCCGGGATCCGGACACCGACCTGGCGGTGCTGAAGATCGAGCTGCCGCAGCTTCCCACCGCCATTTTCGGCCGCTCCGACCGCCTGCAGGTCGGTGACGTCGTACTCGCGATCGGCAACCCGATCGGGCTTTCCCAGACCGTCACGCACGGGATCGTCAGCGCCACGAGCCGGCAACGGCTCGGGATCGCAGCGCTGGAGGACTTCATCCAGACCGACGCGCCGATCAACTTCGGCAATTCCGGCGGCGCGCTGATCGATTCGAGCGGCGCGCTCATCGGCATCAACACGGCGATCGTCGCCAAGAGCCTCGGCGTCGAAGGCATCGGCTTCGCGATTCCGGTGAACATGGTGCGTGGAGTGCTCAGCGACATCATCTCCCATGGCCGGGTGATCCGCGGCTGGATCGGGATCGTCCCCGCCGACGTGAGCGACGAGCAGGCCGCGCAGCTCGGAATTGCCCGCGGCGGCGTTCTCGTGGCAACCCTGTACGTGGGAAGTCCGGGTCAGCAGGCGGGCCTGCGTCCGGGCGACCTGGTGCTCGCGGTCGATGGAGCGCCGGTCAACAGCTCTCAGGACACGCTTGCGCGCATCGCAACGCACAAGCCGGGCTCGACGCTTGCGATCAGGGTCCTGCGCGGCAGCAAGACCCTGGACATCAAATCCGCCGTGAGCGAGCGTCCAGGCCCTCCCTGAGCGCTTCGGAGGACCGCCCATGCCAGATACCCCCGCCATCGCACTGCGACGCTTCACCTCCCGCGCCGAGCTCAACACTGCGCTGGTCGAGCGGCTCGAACGGGCGATTACGGAAAGCCCCGGCAGCCGGGGCACCGTGAACAGCCCGCAAGCGCTGATGCTCTCGGGGGGCAGCACTCCGCTGCCAGCGTATCGCGAGCTCGCCAGCCGCTCTCCCAGGCCGGCGGCAAACCTGAGCGTGCTGTTCTGCGACGACCGTTATGTGCCCTCCACCGCAGAGGCGAGCAACTACCACCAGGCGCTGCCGCTCCTGAGCGCGCTCGCGCTCCCCGAGGACAGCGTACTGCGGGTGCGGACCGAGCTGCCGCTCGAGGAAGCCGCGCGGGACTACGAGAGACGCATCGACGCGCTGCTCCTGGCGGGCGCGCGCTTTCGCTTGGGCCTGCTGGGGCTTGGTGCGGACGGACACACGGCCTCTCTTTTCAACGACGGCGACCTGGAGCGCTCGAAGGGACGCCGCGCCATCGCTGTGAACAGGCCCGACGGCATGCAGGCCGTCAGCGTCACGCCCGAAGTGCTCGCTCACTTCTCCAATCTCATCTTCGTCGTCGCCGGTGCCGACAAGCACAACGCCGTGCAGTCGCTCCTCAATCGCGACTCGAGCATCGCTGCCTATGGCGCGATCTCATCCCGTGCCGATACGGAGCTCTGGCTCGCCGAATGACCCGTCAGGCTGGCGATTTCCGGCGCTGACGCAGCGGGCAAAAACCACGCTTTTTGCCGGCGGACGATGCAGTGATGTTCCGCTGCAAGCGCCGCAGGCGACTTGCAGCCAATCGACTAAGGAGCAAATTCGCTCAGGCCGCCAGGCACGCAGGAGCGCGTCCAGGTCCTGGCTTCCGCTCCGGGGTTATGCCAACTGCACAGGCCGCCGGTAATGATGCCTTCGGCCTCGCTCGGGCCCCATGTCCCCGGTGTGTACTCGTAAGCGGGCGAATCGGTGCCCAGCACCGGGTCGACGATCGCCCAGGCGGCCTCCACTTCGTCCTGACGCGCGAAGTGCACCGTGTCGCCGATCATCGCGCTGCTGATCAGACGCTCGTAAGCGTCCATCTCGTCGGCCTGCTGCTGCGCGACGAACAGCTCCACGTCACGTCCGTGCATCGCTGGGCCGGCGCGCTTCGCGTGGGCACCGAGCGCGATCGCAACATCGGGTCCGACGCGAAAACGCAGATAGTTCGGCTGCGCGGGCCCGAGATCGCCGAACACTCGTGCGGGTGGCGGGCGCAGGTCAACGACCACTTCGGTCGCCGTCACCGGCATGCACTTGCCGGCCCGCAGATAGAACGGAACTCCGCTCCAGCGCCACGAGTCGATCTGGAGCCTCAGCGCCGCGAACGTCTCTACCTTCGAGTCCGCAGCGACGCCCTGCTCCTGCCGATAGCCACGGAACTGTCCACGCACCAGGTGCTTCGGCTCGGCCGGCCGCACGGACTTGAACACCTTCACCTTCTCATCGCGCAGCGACTCGCTATCGGTGTTGACAGGAGGCTCCATCGCGAGAAAGGCCACGATCTGCATCAGATGGTTCTGAATGACGTCGCGGATCGCGCCGGCTTCCTCGTAAAACTTGCCGCGTCCCGCGACGCCGATCTTCTCCGCCATGGTGATCTGGACGCTGGCCACGAAGTTGCGGTTCCAGATCGGCTCGAGGAACGAATTGGCAAAGCGGAAGTACAGCAGGTTCTGCACCGCCTCCTTGCCCAGATAGTGATCGATGCGGAAGATGCTGGACTCGGGAAATTCCTTGAGCAGTGTCCGGTTCAGCGCCCGCGCGGACTCAAGGTCGCGCCCGAAGGGCTTCTCGACCACGACGCGCGCTCCGGCGGAGCATTTCTGCTCGCCCAGGTGCCCGATGACCACCGGAAACACGCTCGGCGGGATGGCAAGGTAGAAGAGCGGCCGCTGAGCATTGTCCAGGGCCTTGCGCAGCGCGACGAACGTGGCGGCTTCGTTGTAGTCGCCGTCGACGTAGCGCAGCAGATTCGCGAGCTTCCCGGTCACGGCCTCGTCCGGGCTCGCGACCGAGTCCGCGATGCTTTTGCCTACATGCGCCACGAGCTGATCACGTGTCCAGCCGGCGCGCGCCACGCCGATGACCGGCACGGTGAGCAGGCCGCGACGCACGAGGTTGTAAAGCGACGGGTAGATCTTCTTGTAGCACAGATCTCCGGTCGCACCGAAGATGACGAGCGCGTCGGAGTCGCGGCGGTCCATCACTTCCCCTTCTCGAGATGCCCGCCGAACCCGAGCCGCATCGAGGACAGGATCTTGTCGGCGAATTCCGCGCGACCGCGCGATTCGAAGCGCGCATACAGCGCCGCGCTCAGCACGTTCGCGGGCACGCCCACATCGATAGCCGCCTGCACCGTCCAGCGTCCCTCGCCCGAGTCGGACACCTTGCCGCCGAATTTCTCGAGCGTCGGATCCGCGGCGAGGGCGTTGGCAGTCAGATCCAGCAGGCGCGACGAAATGATGCTGCCGTGGCGCCAGACCTCGGCGACCGCAGCGACATCCAGCTCGTACTGGTAGAGACGTGGATTGGAAAGAGGCGCGGTCTCAGCGTCGGACTCGCGGGTCTCCAGTCCGGCGTTGGCGTGCGCCAGAAGATTCAGCCCTTCCGCGTACGCCGCCATCAATCCGTATTCGATGCCGTTATGCACCATCTTCACGAAGTGCCCGGCGCCATGACCACCGCAGTGCAGATATCCCTGCGCCGCCGTGGCGGACCCTGCTTCGCCTCCGCCCGGCGCCAGCGTCGCAAACACCGCATCCAGCCGCTTCACTGTGTCCTGCTCACCGCCGATCATCAGGCAGAACCCGTGTTCGAAGCCCAGCACGCCGCCGCTCGTTCCCACATCAACGTAATGGATCCCAGCGGACACGAGCTCGTCCGCTCGCCGGATGTCATCGTGGTAGTGCGAGTTGCCGCCATCGATGAGCACGTCGCCCGTCTGCAGCAGAGGCCGCAACTCGGCGATGAGTCCGTCCACGATTCCGGCCGGAACCATGATCCAGATGGCGCGCGGCGTCTTCAGCGCGCCGATCAGCTCCCGCAACGAGCTCACGCCCCGGGCGCCCTGTGCGGCGACCGCCTGCACGGCATCAGCCGAGCGATCGTAAGCCACGCAGTCGTGGCCGCTCTTGAGCAACCGGCGCACCATGTTGGCGCCCATCCGCCCCAACCCGATCATCCCGATCTGCATAGCGACTCCAGGCTTTGACGCGCGCCTTTGACGCGCCAGTTTACGCCGCCCAAACGCCTAAGGAGGCGGCAAAAGCCACGCCTTTTGCCGCCCGCCAAACGGTGCGCCGGTGCCCCATTTCCGCGCAAAGCGCCGCAGGCGACTTTGCGCCAATCAACTAATTCGGTACCCGCTTGATCTGCGCCCCGAGCTGCGCCAGCTTCTCCTCGATTGCCTCGTAGCCGCGGTCGATGTGGTAGATGCGCTCCACGTCGGTGCGCCCTTCGGCGACGAGCCCCGCCAGCACGAGGCTGGCGGACGCACGCAGATCGGTCGCCATGACGGGCGCAGCCGTCAGCTTCTCCACACCGCGGATGATCGCCGTGTTGCCCTCGAGACGGATCTCGGCGCCCAGGCGCCGCATTTCGAGCATGTGCATGAAGCGATTCTCGAAGATCGTCTCGATGATCGTCCCGACGCCGGCAGCGACCGTGTTCAACGCCGCAAACTGCGCCTGCATGTCCGTCGGAAAGGCCGGATAGGGTGCCGTGCGCACGTCTACCGACTTGGGCCGGCGGCCGCGCATGTCGACTTCGATCCAGTTCTCCCCGATGCCAAGCTTGGCACCCGACTCACTGAGCTTCGCGAGCACGGCGTCCAGATGATCGGGACGCGTGTTCTTGATCCGCACGATGCCACGCGTGATGGCCCCTGCAACCAGGTACGTGCCGCCTTCGATCCGGTCAGGCAGCACTTCGTAGGAAGTGCCGCGCAGGCGTTCCACGCCCTGCACCACGATCTTATCGGTGCCCGCACCCTGAATCTTCGCGCCCATGGCGATCAGAAAGTTCGCCAGGTCAACCACTTCCGGCTCGCGAGCGGCGTTTTCAATGATGGTCTCGCCGTCCGCAAGCGTGGCCGCCATCATCAGGTTCTCGGTGCCCGTGACTGTGACCGTATCGAGCAGGAGACGCGCGCCCCGCAGCCGGCTCGCACGCGCGCGGATGTATCCGCCCTCGATGGTGATGTCCGCCCCCATGGCCTGGAGCCCGGCGACGTGGATGTTCACGGGACGCGAGCCGATGGCACAGCCTCCCGGCAGCGAGACGTCGGCCTTGCCGAACCGCGCCAGCAGCGGCCCGAGCACCAGAATCGAGGCACGCATCGTCTTGACGAGCTCGTAGGGTGCGAAGCACTCCTTCACCGTCGAGCCGTCGATCTCGATGCTCATCTTCTCATTGATGGTGACCGTAGCGCCCATGCGCCCGATGAGTTCGACGGTGGTCGTGACGTCGTTGAGGTGCGGAACATTGCCGACCGTCACGGGGTCGTCTGCGAGCAGAGCGCCGGCGAGGATCGGCAGCGTCGCGTTCTTGGCGCCGGAAATGCGCACCTCGCCCTCGAGGGGCACGCCCCCCTGGATCTGCAGCTTGTCCATGTCACCTCACGCCCTGGCCGGGCGCCCGCTGTTGCGACTCCTCGGGGGTCAGGGCCTCGATGGACAGCGCGTGAATCTCCTGTCCCATGCGCTCCCCGAGAGCCCGGTAGATGAGCTGGTGCCGGGCAAGGCTGCGCTTGCCGGCAAACTCGGAGGCGACGATCCGCGCCGAGAAATGAGTGTTGTCGTCCGACTCGACGCGGACGTCGGCGCCCGGGAGGCCGGCCCGGATGAGCTGGGCTACTTGTTCAGGATTCATGGGAGGGCATCTTACCGTTTTTCGCCTTCGGGCCACCTTTGGCAGGGCGATGGCTTTTGTGCGACGCCGGCGGCGTCCGAACCCTTAAATGGCCCCGATCACGCCTATAATGAATCCATAGGCTGCCTGAAGGTTTAGCCGGGCTATCGATTCAAGAATGGCATCCATGCAACCCGCCCCAACCCGCAAAGCGGATGCAGCCGTGCTGCTCGACTCCGCGCACCGCTCGCTCGACATCGAGGCCCGCGCGGTCCAGTTGCTGCACTCCAGGCTCGACGCCCGCTTCGTCGCCGCCTGCCAGGTGTGCCTCGACTGTCAGGGGCGCGTCGTCGTGACCGGCATCGGCAAGTCGGGGCACATCGCCGGCAAGATCGCGGCGACCCTCGCCAGCACCGGCACCCCCGCCTTCTTCATGCATCCGGCCGAGGCGGGTCATGGCGACCTGGGCATGATTACGCGCACCGACGTCGTGCTCGCGATCTCCAATTCCGGCGAGACGCCCGAGCTGGTGCTTCTGCTGCCCCACCTCAAGCGCCTGGGTGTCCCTCTGATCATGCTCGTCGGCAAGGCGGACTCGACACTGGGCCGCGCTGCGAGCGTGACGATCGATGTCAGCGTTCCCGAGGAAGCCTGTCCGCACAACCTGGCTCCGACAGCGAGCACGACCGCAACGCTTGCGATGGGAGATGCGTTGGCCGTGTCCGTGCTGGAGGCCCGCGGGTTCACGAAGCAGGATTTTGCGCGGTCACATCCGGGCGGAACTCTGGGTCGCAAACTGCTGCTGCACGTCGAGGACATCATGCGCGTGGGCGAGGCAGTACCGCGCACGCTTCCGGACGCGCCGCTCAGCGAAGGCCTGCTCGAAATGTCCCGCAAGGCGCTGGGAATGACGGTTGTCGTCGATGGGGACGACCGCATTCTCGGTGTGTTCACTGACGGCGATCTTCGCCGCGCGCTCGACAAACAGATCGACGTCCACGCGACGCCGATGAGCGCGGTCATGACGCGCAACGGCAAGTCGATAAGGCGTCACGAGCTGGCCGCCGAAGCGGTCCATCTGATGGAGGTCCACCACATCACGGCCCTGCCGGTTGCCGATGAGAGTGGCAGGCTGATCGGCGCCCTGAACGTCCACGACCTGTTTCGCGCCGGCGTCGTCTGACGAGCCTCGCGCCGATGCCCAAGTCACGCAAAACCGCCGCCATTCGCCTCCTCGTTCTGGACGTCGATGGCGTGATGACCGACGGGCGCCTGCACTTCGGTCCCCGCGGCGAGGCGTTGAAGGTCTTCCACGTGCGCGACGGGTTCGGCATCCAGCAGGTGCGCAAGGCCGGCATCGACGTGGCGGTCATATCGGGACGCAAGTCGGTCATGGTGAGCACCCGCTGCCGCGAATTGGGTGTGCGGCATGTCTTTCAGGGCCAAGCCGACAAGCTGGCGGCCTTCGAGCGGTTGCGGTCGCGTCTCGATGTAAGCGCTGCCGCCTGCGCGTGCGTCGGCGATGACGTGCCGGACGTGCCTTTGATGCGCAAGGTCGGACTCGCGTTTGCCGTTGCAGACGCGCACGCCGAAGCCAGGAGCGCCGCTCACGTCATAACCTCACTGCCAGGAGGCCACGGTGCCGTGCGGGAGGTCTGCGACTACCTGCTGACGGCGCAGAGTGCGCGGGAGATCCCGCGATGATGTACCGCCTGTTCATCGTGGTCGTTTTCATCGGCATCATCGTCGGTTCCGTGCTGCTGGGCGGTCAGCAACGCGAGGCGGTATCGCCGACGATGGTGGACGAGAAGGCAGGCGATCTGGGCTACGCGGCCCGGCAGGCGCGTCTCATCGAGACCGGTGCCGATGGACATGCCCTCTACACCATAGATGCCGACCTCATCAGCGAGCCCCCGGGGACGTCCAACGTGGAGATGCATCAGGTCAGGATGGGCTTTCGCGACAACACCGGCAACGAGTGGAGCGGGCGTGCCGACAACGGCTTGGCGGGACAGGACACGGGACAAGTCGAGTTGTCCGGCGACGTGCAGGTCTCGGGCCTGCTGCCGGGATCCAAGGATCCGGTGAGCATCGCCACAGACAGACTGTTCGTGGACACGCACGGGCAGCTCGTAACGACGCCCGATGCCGTGATCCTGAAGCAGGCGGGACGCGAGATCCAGGCGAAAGGCCTATCCGCGGATTTGAATGGTCGGGTCGTACACTTAGAATCGGACGTTCATGGCACGTTCACTCCCTAGCGCAGCGCTGATGCTCCTCGGCATCGCCGCCGGTGCGGCCGGTGCGGCCGCGCCTGCCAAGAAGATAGAGCTGGGCAAGGGCTCCATAGACGCTGCCTCATTCGTCGTCGACTACAAGACGAATACCGCTGAGTACAAGGACGTCGTCATCATCCAGGGCGACATCAAGCTGCAGGCCGACAAGGCGCATGCGCAGGGACTCGATCTCAATGACGCCGCATGGACTCTGGCCGGCAATGTCCGCGTCCAGTCCGAGCAGCGCGGCAACCTGCAGTCCGACGAGGCCGTCATCGAGTTCAAGGACAACCACATCGCCCGGGTGACCGTCACGGGGATGCCCGCGGAGTTCGAGCAGAAGCGCGCCGACTCGGACCAGACGACGCACGGGCACGCCGGCGAGATCGTCTACGACGTGACCGAAGGGACGGTGCGCCTGTCGAAGAACGCATGGCTCTCCGACGGCCGCAACGAGATCAGCAGCAACCTGTTGGTCTACGACATCCGCGAGCAGAAGGTGCAGAGCTCGACGGCCCCGGGCACGGACGGCCGCGTGCACATCGTCATCTCGCCCAACGGCAAGATCGAGCCCGAAAAGAAACCATGAGCTCGCTGAAAGCCGCGGGCCTGGCCAAGAGCTACAAGTCGCGCCAGGTCGTCCGTGACCTGTCGGTGGAGGTCGCCAATGGGGAGGTCGTCGGCCTGCTCGGCCCGAACGGCGCCGGCAAGACCACCGCGTTCTACATGATCGTCGGCCTGGTCAACTGTGATGCCGGCAGCATCCACCTCGACGGCCGGGACATCACCTTCCTGCCCATGCACCGGCGTGCGCAGCTCGGGCTCGGCTACCTTCCGCAGGAAGCGTCCGTGTTCCGCAAACTGTCCGTCGAGAACAACGTGATGGCTATCCTGGAGACGCGCGACGACCTGGATCGCGCGGCGCGCGAGCAGCGGCTCGAGAAGCTGCTCGAGGAGCTGCGCATCGGCCACGTCCGGCGCAGCCTCGGCCTGTCCCTGTCCGGCGGCGAGCGGCGGCGGGTGGAGATTGCGCGCGCCCTGGCGGCCGAGCCGCGCTTCATGCTGCTGGATGAGCCCTTCGCCGGCGTCGACCCGCTGTCCGTCCTGGACATCCAGAGAATCATCCGGGAGCTGACCACCCGCAACATCGGCGTGCTCATCACCGACCATAACGTGCGCGAGACCTTGGGCGTTTGCGGGCGTGCATACATCGTTAACCAGGGGACGGTAATTGCGTCCGGTTCTGCGGAAGAAATCCTTGCCAACCCCCAAGTGCGTGAGGTGTACTTGGGTGAGTCGTTTCGTCTCTGAAGCCCCCCTGGAGACATCCGAAGTAATTGATTTTTAAGGATTTACTCATAGGAAGGCGCTAGCTCTTGTCCGTGCCA
>FTDY01001495.1_pt1 | contig 16941 bp, 17 predicted proteins | sample 1640031 | NCBI WGS metagenome assembly FTDY01 (sample SAMEA3914816, study PRJEB12502) | metagenome | biome: forest; material: soil | place: USA | collected 2011-09-16 | depth 0.3 m
ATGCGCCGGTACGAATCGGCCATGCGCTTGAGAATCTCGTCGGAAACGCTGATCTCGTTTGCGTAGTCCGTCGAAGACACCCACAGGCGCAGGACATCGGCGCCGAGGGTGCTCATGATCTTCTGGGGAGCGACGACGTTGCCGAGGGACTTCGACATCTTGCGGCCCTTCTCATCGACGGTGAAGCCGTGGGTGAGAACCGCACGATAAGGGGCCCGCTCGTACAGCGACTCGGACATCAGGAGCGAGCTGTGAAACCAGCCGCGGTGCTGATCCGAGCCTTCGAGGTACAGGTCCACCGGCGCGGCGATCTCGGGCCGCTCGGTGCCGACGCATTCGAATGACAGGCCGGAGTCCGCCCACACGTCCATGACATCCGGCACCTTGTCGTAAGCATCCGCCTCCTTGCCCAGCAGCTCGGCGGGGTCGAGCGCGAACCAGGCGGCGATGCCACCCCGCGCCACGCGTGAGGCCACTTCCTCTATCAATTCCTCGGTCCGCGGATGCAGCTCACCGGTGCGCTTCTCCACGAACAGGGGGATTGGCACGCCCCACGTGCGCTGGCGCGACACGCACCAGTCCGGGCGACTTTCGATCATCCCCGTGATGCGCTGCTCGCCCCATGCGGGAGTCCACTGAACGTTGCGGATATCGCGCAAGGCATTCGCGCGCAAACCCTTGCGGTCCATGCTGATGAACCACTGGGGAGTCGCCCGGAAAATCACCGGAGACTTGTGCCGCCAGCAATGCGGGTAGCTGTGGCGGTATGACTCGTGGTGCAGCAGCCTGCCGCGCTCCCGCAACGCTTCGATGATCACCGGGTTCGCGTCGTCGACCTTCAGTCCGCCCACGAGCGCCGTGTCCGCATAGAACCGCCCATCGTTGCCGACGGGGTTGGATACTGGCAGTCCGTAGCGCTGTCCCACCGTGAAGTCTTCATGTCCGTGGCCAGGCGCCGTATGCACGGCACCGGTGCCCGCTTCGAGGGTCACGTGCTCACCGAGGATCACCGGCACTTGGCGTGCTTCGAAAGGGTGCTGGAGTTTGAGTCCCTCCAGCGCCCGCCCTTCAAACCGCGCGAGGGTGCCGCGCACGGTCATTCCATAGCGGCTCATGCACGGGATCAGCAGGTCCTCGGCGAGGATGAGCCGGCGCAGTCCGCCGGCGCCTTCGGCTTCGACCAGCACATAGACGAACTCGTCCCGCAGCGCCACAGCCTGGTTTGCAGGCAGAGTCCAGGGAGTCGTCGTCCAGATCACGAGGTCTGCGGGGGCATCCCCGAGCTGCCCGGATTTCAGCCCGATGCGCTTCTCGAGGTCACGGGTATCGGCGACGGCGAACCCCACGTCCACTGCGGGAGACGTTTTCTCCTCGTACTCGACCTCTGCTTCGGCAAGCGCCGAACGGCAGTCGAGGCACCAGTGCACGGGCTTCGCGCCCTTGTACAGATGTCCGTTGCGGATGATCCGGCCGAACGCGCGCAGCTGCTGCGCCTCGTACTGCGGGTCCATCGTCCGATACGGGTGATCCCAGTCGCCCAGCACTCCGAGGCGCTTGAAGTCCGCACGCTGCAGATTCACCTGCTCCTCTGCGTACGCACGACAGGCCGCACGAAAGGCCGCCGCATCGAGCTTCTGGCCCGGGCGCCCATGCTTCTTCTCGACCTGCAGCTCGATCGGCAGGCCGTGACAGTCCCAACCGGGGATGTAGGGGGAATCGAAGCCGTCCAGCGTGCGCGACTTGACGACGATGTCCTTGAGGATCTTGTTGACGGCGTGGCCGATGTGAATCGCCCCGTTCGCGTACGGCGGCCCGTCGTGAAGCACGAAGCGGGGTCTGCCACGCACGACGTCGCGCTGCTTGGCATAAATGGCGCGATCCTCCCACGCCTGGACCATCGCGGGCTCCCGGTGCGCCAGGTCCGCCTTCATCGGAAAGTCGGTCTGAGGCAGGTTGATCGTGTGCTTGTACGGATTCTCTTCGGCCACTACAGGTCTCTTTGGGTACTCAACAGTTCAAGATCCGCCGCGCGTTCGCGGCATCCGTGTTCATCTGCCCGGTCAGCGCTTCCAGGTCCGCGAAGCGCTCCTCATCCCGCAGCTTCGCGACGAACTCCACCTCGATCTCCCGGCCATACAGGTCGCCGGAAAAGTCAAACACATGCGCTTCCAGCAGCGTCTCCACTCCATCAACTGTGGGGCGCGTCCCGAGACTTGCAACTCCGGCGAGGCCGCCTGCAAGTCCCATCTGTGCCGCGCCATGCACGCGTACGGCAAAGATACCCGCGAGCGGCGCCCGCCGACGTTCGAGACGCAGATTCGCGGTGGGAAAGCCCAGTGTCCTTCCCAGCTGGTTACCGCGCACTACGCGTCCCCTCATCGAGTACGCGCGGCCCAGCCACCTCTGCGCGAAGTCGAAGTCGCCCCGGGCCAGCGCCGCCCGGATCCCGCTGCTGCTGACCCGCTCCCCATCGACAGTCACCGGGGCGACGACATCCACACCGAAACCCAATTGCTCGCCCGCGGCAACGAGCATGGACGAGGTGGCCTCGCCGTTGCGCCCAAACCGGAAGTCATGGCCGACCACGACCGCGGGCGCCCGCAGGTCCCGCGCAAGCAGCTGCGCGAAGTCGCTGCCGGAGAGATTACGCAGGGATTCGCCAAAGCGCAGCAGCCAGACGGAATCTATGTCCATCCCGGCGAGGAGGCGCCAGCGCTCCCGCCAGGATGTGAGCCTGGCCGGGGGGTCGTGCGGCACCAGATACTCGCGCGGCATGGGCTCGAACGTGAGCAGCATGGGACGCCGTCCCAGGCGCGCCGCGTGGCCGGCCAGGCGCCGGAAAAGCGCCTGGTGCCCCCGGTGGAGGCCGTCGAACGTCCCAATGGTGACGACGGATCCTCGGTGACCTTCGCGCAGGTTCTTGAGTCCGCGAATCAGCTCCATGGCCTGTTCGAGCCACCGACGGCAAAGGTTTGAATTATACGGAAATTTCGCCCGGCCGCCGGGCAAGTTCGCCGCGCCCCGACCCCGGCGCGGCGCCCGGCCCGAAGCCATTCTGGCGCATGCCGGCCAGCGCTGCGATATGTGAAAAATTGGGCGCGCCGAGCTAAGACGCCACGGTTGCGCCCAGCGTTGACAATCTCCAGGCCCATCAGCAGACTACCGGCCCCCGCGAAACGGGGAATCGATCCAACGGAGATGTGAGTGGCCAATACCCCGTCCGCTGAAAAGGCGGCTCGCCAAGCCGAAAAGCACCGCGCCCGCAACATTGCTCTGCGCTCCCGTATGCGCACGGCCGTGCGCAACGTAACGGCGGCTATCACTGGCGGCAACAAGGAAGCGGCGGCTTCCAGCTACAAGACGGCAGTCCCCGTGATCGACAATCTGGTGAACAAGCAGATCATCCACCGCAATAAGGCTGCTCGGCACAAGAGCCGCCTGGCCGCGCGCATTCGCGCAATGCAGTGAGGTTGAGATGAACACCAATCCCAAGGCTCCCTGGGACGCCCTTCCGGCTCCCGCCCCGACCGGCCTCAAGCTGAAGCCGGCGGCGCGTCGGCAGTATCTGTTGCAGGTACTGCGCGGTCGCGCTCTTCGCGAGCCCGCTCCTCCAAAAACGCCATAACGGCTTCGATCAGCTCCTTCGTCCCACGGCCCGTTGCGCCGGAGATGAGGAAATGCGGCCCGCGGAAGCGCAGGCTGCGAAGGATCGCTCGCGCCCGCTTTTCCGCCTCCTCGTCCGGCAACAGATCGCGCTTGTTGAGCACCAGCCAGCGCGGTTTACCGGCCAGTTCCCGACTGAATTTCTTCAGTTCGGCGACGATCGAGCGCGCATCGCGAACCGGATCCGCTTCCGGGTCGAGCGGCGAGATGTCCACGAGATGCAGCAGCACCCGGGTGCGCTGCAGATGCCGCAGAAACTTCAGGCCCAGTCCCGCCCCCTCCGCCGCCCCTTCGATGACGCCGGGAATGTCGGCCATCACGAAGCTGCGGCTCTGGCTCACATCGACAACGCCGAGGTTCGGAATCAGGGTGGTGAAGGGGTAGTCGGCCACCTTGGGACGCGCCGCGGAGACGGCCCGGATCAGCGTCGACTTGCCAGCGTTGGGCAGGCCCAGCAGCCCCACGTCCGCGATGAGCTTCAGCTCCAGCTCCAGCTCCCGCTTCTCTCCGGGCAGGCCCGGGCCGAACCGTCTGGGTGCGCGGTTGGTACTGGATTTGAAGCGCTGATTGCCCCAGCCACCCTTGCCGCCGCGGGCCACGAGCAGCGTCTCACCCTCCTTGACCATGTCCCCGAAGATCTCCCCGGTTTCGGAGTCGCGGATGGTCGTACCGATGGGGACGGGGATGTACAGATCCTCCCCTCCTCGGCCGGTGCAGTCATTGCTGCCTCCGGAGTCGCCGTGTTCAGCCCTGAATGTGCGCTCGATGCGGAAATCGACGAGCGTGTTGATCCCGTGCGCGGCGCGCAGATACACGCTGCCGCCACTTCCACCATCGCCGCCGTCCGGGCCGCCCAGCGGCACGAACTTCTCGCGGCGAAAGCTGGTGCTGCCGCGGCCTCCGTTGCCGGCATTCACCTTCAGCTTCGCTTCGTCGACGAATTTCATGGTTTAGAAACGAAAACCCCGGCCTGTGCCGGGGCTTCGAAATGCTATCGGTTGAGCGGCCCCGCCGTCAGCCCGCCTTGGCGTCCTCGGCCGGCAGCACGCTGACGAACTGCTTCTGCTCGGTGCCCTTCCTCTGAAAGTGCACTTTGCCGGTGATCTTCGCGAACAGCGTGTGGTCCGTGCCGATACCGACATTCGAGCCGGCATGCACCTGCGTCCCCCGCTGGCGGATGATGATGTTTCCAGCGAGCACGTGCTCGCCGCCGAAGCGCTTCACGCCCAGGCGCTTGGAGTGCGAATCGCGGCCGTTCTTGGTGCTGCCGCCTGCTTTCTTGTGTGCCATGACTGTGTCCTGCTCGAGCCTTCCAAAGACTCAGCCCGCGCTGATGTTCGTGACTTTGACTTCCGTGAATTGCTGCCGATGATTCCCCTGCCGCAGATAGTGCTTGCGGCGGCGGAATTTCACGATCGACACCTTCGGGCCCTGGCCATGGCGGACCACCGTCGCGAGAACCTTTCCACCCTTGAGGAGCGGCTTGCCGAGCTTGACGTCGGCGCCCTGGCCCACGAGCAGCACTTCGCCGAACTCGACGGTGGCGCCGGGCTCCGCGTCCAGTTTCTCGACGCGCAGCACCTCGTCTGTGGTCACACGATACTGCTTGCCGCCGGTGGCGATGACTGCATACATGATGGGTTGCGGAGCGTTGCGGAGCGTTGCGGAGGGGTTACGAACGGCCGGGCATTCTACTGGCGCACCCGATGCCGGTCAAACGGCAGTTTCCCCAAGGCGGACGGGAACTTAGACCTGCCGTCCGCCCGCGGCGACTGGGCTCGGCGGCATTCTCCAAAGCCACCCGGGTCAGCTAGGATGCTACGCGTCCTCCCCAGGCAAACCATAAGGGCCGTTCAAGCCGATGACTCTGGATGATATTCGCGCGCTCGTTCGGGGAGACCTCGCCTCCGTCGACCGGGTCATTCGCGCACGCCTGAAAAGCTCCGTCCCGCTGGTAGACCAGGTTGCCGAGCACATCATTTCCGGCGGCGGCAAGCGCCTGCGCCCCCTGCTCGTGGTGCTGGCAGGGCGCGCCTGCGGCCAGGAAGGCGAGGCCCACGTCGAGGCGGCCGCCTTCATCGAGTTCATTCACACCGCCACCCTGCTGCACGACGACGTCGTCGACGGCTCATCGATGCGCCGCGGCCGGGACACGGCCAATGAGGTGTTCGGCAATCAGGCGAGCGTGCTGGTGGGCGATTTCGTCTACTCCCGGGCATTCCAGATGATGGCCGCGCTGACGTCCCAGCCGGTCATGGAGATCATGGCCGAGGCCACCAACACGATCGCAGAAGGCGAAGTGCTGCAGCTCATGAACGCGCACGATCCTGACACGACCGAGCACCGTTACCTGGAAGTGATCTACCGCAAGACGGCGCGGCTGTTCCAGGCTGGCGCGGAAGTCGCCGCCGTGCTCGCCGGCAGCCCTGCTCCCATTCGCCAGGGGCTCGCCGCCTACGGAAAGCATCTCGGCACTGCCTATCAGCTCGTGGATGACGTGCTCGACTACCGCTCAAATCCCGCCGAGCGGGGCAAGAACATCGGCGACGATCTGGCAGAGGGCAAGCCCACCCTGCCTCTCATTCATGCACTCAAGAATGGCAACGATGCGCAGCGGGCCGCCATCCGGCGCGCCATCGAGCACGGCGGCCTCGAGCAGCTCGACCCGATCGTTGCGGCCATCGACTCCACGGGCGGTCTGGAGTACGCCGCGGGCAAGGCACGAGCGGAGTCGCAACTCGCACTCGCGGCGATCGAAGTCCTGCCGGATTCCCCGTTCAAGAATGGCTTGGCCGCGCTTGCGCGGTTTGCTGTCGAACACACCACCTGAGCCTCATCGGCCGCGTCGCGTGATGGATGCCGGTTCGGTGCTTGCTCAGAATTTGATCAGCTCGCCGGACCAGGGCCGGCTCGCCTGGTAGCTGGCGAGGCGTTCGCTCAGAGGTCCGGTATCCCATTCGGCCGCGCGCGCCAGCTTGATGGAGGTCTGCTCTTCGTTGATCGCCTCGGGGAAACGACCGAGCGCTGCCAGCGCCGCCGCGCGGACCTCGAAAGCCCTCGGGTCCGCCTGGCCCTTGGCAAGGAACGCGTCGATGAGAGTGAGACTGCGCTGCGGATCGCGTAGCGTTGCATCCGGAGCCGTCGCGAGCAGGGCGGAAAGATAAAGAATCCCGTCATCGTTGCTCTGCTCGACAGCCTGCTCCAGCCAATCCATTGCGCGCTTGAATGAATCCAGGTCGGAACCCGCCGCAAGCGCGTGGGCCGCGAGCGCCACCTCCGCATCCGGCTCACGATTCGCTGCCGCCTTGCCGAGCCAGAAGAGAGCCTTGCTCTCGTCGTGCCGGACCCCGACTCCTTTGAGCAGGCAGTAGCCGAGCGCGAACTGCGCCTCGGGCAAGCCGGCCTGCGACGCCTTCACGAACCAGGGCAGCGCCTCGCGACGCGCAGGCTTGCTTGCCGGGACTCCTGACTGCACCATCATGGCGTAGTGCAGTTGCGCCAGGGGATCGCCGGCCTTCGCCTGCCGCAGCGTGTTGGCGACGAACGCGTCTATGACACGCCCCGAGGATCCCTCCATCTCCGAGAGGATGAACACGTAGAAGCCGGTGCATTCGAGCGGCGGGGTTCCCGCGGGCGCCACCCCAAACCGGTCGCTCAGCAGCCTGGCGCGGACATTGCGCTCAAATCCCTTGCGCGGAATGATGTATAGAATTCGCGGATCCTGCGCATGCCCGTCCGGCATCAGGGTGAAGCCGACGAACACTCCGCCCTGGCGCCCTTCAGCGCGCGCCTGCAGCGGATACCCCAGACTCAGATTCGTCTTGCGAACGGACGCGCACCGCTTCTGCGCCAACTCATCGTCCTCGGGGGAGAGTGCCTGCGGCAGCAGGCGTTCCGCGAGCGCCGTGGGACCGAAATGCGACTCGAGCTCACCCAACACTCTTTCCGAGCCGGGCGCAAGATAGGGTCGCACCTTCTCGGCGAGCCCTTTGCCGCTTGGATTGCCGTTCTCCGCGGAAATCACGGCCCATGCATAAGCGTCGACATCGTTCTTGCGCGTGCCTTCGCCCCGCGCATACATCACGGCGAGGTTGTATTGCGCCGCAGGCTCCCCGAGCTCGGCAAGCTCGCGAAAGCCGGCGAGTGCCGCCGCGAACTCCCCTTTTTGGTAGGCAGCCTGGACAGTGAGGACATCGGCGAATGCGGGAGTGCCGCAGGCCGCGATCACCAGAAGCAGCCCGACGCGCGCGGCCCAGGATGGATTTTTCGTCGTTCGGGGCGCGGTTCTTGTCGACATGACACCCTCCCGTGCCGCGGAGCATAGCTCAAGCAAGCCTTATCGTGACAGCGCTGTCTTTTTGGCGTCCAGCCGCCCCGCATTGGCGCGGCGGTGAGGGCCTCACTAGACTGGAAGATCTCTGGCACGGGGTACAAACATGCAAGCTGGCATCCCATCCGCCACTGTTCTACGGATTTCTGCGGCGGCGGCCACGGCGTTCCTGCTGGCTCTTGCCGTTGGGCGCCAGACTGCGGCAGTTGCCGCTGACGCACCCGCCGGGCCGGGCACCGCCGACGCGGCGGCGCAGACCGTCGTCCTGAAGGCGGCGCATCTGTTCGATTCGACGAGCAACACGCTGCGCAGCGACGCGGTCGTCATCGTCCGAGGAGATCGCATCGTCTCCGTGGGCAGCGCACAGATCCCCGTCGGCGCCCGCGTCATCGACCTCGGAGAGGCAACGCTTCTTCCCGGCTTCATCGATGCACACACGCACATCACGATGCAGTACGAACAGAATTACTACCGGGGCGTGTACAACGACCTGATGCGGTTTCCGGCCGAACAAGCCCAGTACGCCGCACTGTATGCGCGGCGCACGCTCGAGGCCGGCTTCACGACGATTCGCAACGTCGGCGCCGACGACTTCGTCGACGTTGGGTTGCGCAATGCGATCAACGCAGGCGTGACGGAAGGGCCGCACATCCTCACGGCCGTGCACACCATCGGCTCGACAGGCGGGCACTGCGATCGGTCGCCGTTTCCGCCCGAGCACGTGAAGCCGATCGGCCCTATCGAGGGCGTCTGCAACGGCCCGGAGGAATGCAGGGAAGCCGTGCGGCAGCAGATGAAGTTTGGCGCGGACGTCATCAAGATCTGCGCCTCGGGTGGCGTGCTCTCCGAATCCGACCCAGTCGACGTCCCGCAGCTGACACCCGGTGAGCTCACCGCGATCGTCAGCGAAGCTCATCGATGGCGGCGCAAGGTTGCGGCGCATGCGCACGGTGACATCGCTGCGCGCCAGGCCATCGAGGCCGGTGTCGATTCCATCGAGCACGGCAGTTTCCTCACGGAGAGCACGCTCAAGCTCATGAAGGCAAAGGGCGTGTATCTCGTGCCCACGCGAATCGCCGTGTACTGGGTCAACAAGGAAGCGGACACATACCCGCCCCAGATAGCGGCGAAGGCGCGCGCCGCTTGGGCCGCGCACGGCGAAATGTTCAAAGCCGCGCTACGCATCGGCGTGCCGATCGCCTTCGGCACCGACGCAGGGGTATACCCGCACGGCATGAACGCGATGGAATTCGGCCTCATGACCGACCTGGGCATGAGTCCAGCCGCCGCCCTGGAGGCCGGCACCCGGGGATCCGCCAAGCTGCTCGGCGTCGACGCCGACGTCGGCACCCTGGAGGCCGGGAAGATCGCCGATGTCGTTGCCGTGCCTGGAAATGCGCTGCAGAACATCCGCGCGACCGAGCATCCCGTACTGGTCATGCACCTGGGGCACGTGCTCCTGCAGGCCGCCGGAACCTGCACCGGCGCGGGCTGCACCCTCATCGCAAGCCATTGAAGCCTAAAGAGGCGTTGAAGCGGCGGGAGGGGTTCAGTACACTGCGCGCCCGCTGCGCAGGCGGCCGGTTCCGGCATCCGGCACGGCGGGTCGCGTCAAAATCGGGGTGTAGCTCAGCCTGGTAGAGCACTACGTTCGGGACGTAGGTGTCGCAGGTTCAAATCCTGTCACCCCGACCAAGTAATTTCTGTCTATACCGGTCACATGGGTAACGGTTTATACCGGACACATGGGTGACGAGAGAATCTGCGCCGCGATGGTCGACACTTCTCTCTCGCGGGTCGCAGGGTTTCAGGCGATGAAGCATGTCGGGCACGATCAGGTGTGAGGCGATCCAGCTCGCGCGCGCCGAGCCGATGAGGCAGGCCCAGGCGCTTCCGGTCTCGCTCAACCGAGTCCGTAGATCAGACTGGCCCGGCCGTGCGGAAGCGGCTGAGCCTTCCGGAGCTCGAGGTTCCGGCGACGTGCAGCGCTGGCGAATAGCGCCATCCCTGGCCCGGCGATAAGGGGGTGGACGATAGCCACCAGAGGCGAACAGTTGTGCAGTCTTTGTGTGAAAGAAACGCTCGTTCCAGAGAGCCAGGCTCGCGCGTTAACTCAAGAGGGGCATGGCTTCGGCACGCTACGGTAAAGGCGCGCAGAGAACGCGGCAAGCCAGGCCCAGCCGACAACAACCGCCGCCCAGAGTGCTGCTATTCCAACGGCACGAGTCGACAGTACTGCACCGGCGATGAATCCCACGATCACAGTGCCGCCCGCAATGCGCGACAATGTGGAAAATGCCGTTTCGCCGCGATGCGAATACCAGTTCGCGGCGTTGAAACACGCGGCCACAAGAAGGCAGAAACCGGCGGCGCCAAATGCCATATGCAGCAGCCCGCCGAGTGATACCTGACCCATCGGCGCCCCCGGTGGGAAGCCCGCCATAGGGTCGGGCGCGAATACTCCGCTCAACGCAAGGCAGACCGCGTACGCACCCACAAGAACTCCCGCCACGCGCTTCCCCATCGCACGCATGAGCCCGACGGCGGCAGCCAGTGTCATGAGTGCGCTAAGGAGGAGGTTGAGCCGCTGCACCCAACCCCAATCGCCGAGCATCAACACGCTCAAAGGATGCCTGCTGAGATCGAAGCCATCACGCGTCAGGGCCTCTGCGAGTCCGAGCAGGAGGTAGAACGGCCCCGCGAGGATCCCCCAACCCAGGAGCGAACGAGTGATGGCGGCAGCCATGTCGAACTGCGCAGGGACTGTACGCGAATGCATCTCGGTCTCCGAAGATAATGCACCAGTCAGTGCACTATAACACTCATGAGTTTTCATGTACACTGGCCGGCAATCCTGCTGCAGATTGCACGGCGCATGACGGCACGAGTAAGCGAGACGCACAAGTCGGTGGACCCGCGCGTCGTGCGGTCGCGTAAGGCGATCCTGACGGCGGCGTCCGAACACTTTCTGCGCGACGGCTACGTCAGCGCAAATGTCGACGCGATGGCCGAGCTGGCCCGTGTTTCAAAGCGCACCGTGTACAACATCTTCGGCTCGAAGGAGCAGCTCTTCCGTGAACTCATGGCCGACGCACTCGCCACCGCCGAAGAGTTCGCGATGGAGACTTCAGCGACCCTCGAGGACGCAACCGAGCTCGAGCCCTCGCTGCGAGAGGTTGCGGCCCGATTGGCTGGTACCGTGCTCGAGCCCGGAATTCTCAGCCTGCGGCGGCTATTGATCAGCGAGGCCGAGCGGTTCCCGGATGTCGCGCGGGACTACTACGAGCGCGCGCCGGGTAGGGTGCTGAAGATGCTGGCGCAGGCACTGCGTCGCTTCACCGAGCGCGGCTTGCTGTCCGCGACCCAGCCGCGCATCGCGGCGGAGCATTTCGCTTTTCTCGTTATGGGCGCACCCTTGGACCGCGCGCTATTCTCAGACAGCAAAGGACTGCCATCACAAAGAGAGCTCGACAAACAGGTGGCTGCGGGCGTTGCGGCTTTCCTCCGGGCGTACGCACCCGGCCACGTCGAGCGTCGGTAGACCCTCCGCAATATCGCCGGCCGGCGTGTGGTCTCGGCAGCCGGACGCCCACTACCCCTCACCATTCCTCACACCGACTTCGGCAGGAGTTCAGCGAGCGCGTTCAGTGTCTTTGGAGGAAAGCGTTCCAATGCGTAGTACTTGGTGATGACAGCGACAGCCCTCTCATAGTCGCGGATATCCAGGTGGCGCAACAGGTAACGGACATCATCCTCGTCGTGAAACTCTGCACCGATCCTCATCGCCAGACACTTCATCGCCAGCAGATACTGCGGTTGGGCCACCATTACGCGCAGGTGATCGAGCTGAAGAAACGGTGCAAAATCTCCTGACGGACTCAAGAAGCCCTTGACTCCGTCATTGAGCCAGTCCGCATCGACGCCTGCACGAACTGCCACCCGTGCGGCCGCTTTTCGCACCTCCTGCGGCGGCCGAAACAGCGCATCGACGTCTTGAGTCGATGGCCGCGCGGCGTAGGCGAGACACATCACCGCTCCGCCCACGAGGAAGAGTTCGGCTTCTGTCCCGCCGTGGCGCAGCTCCTCATTCAAGAGGGCAAACAGTCTGCGCAGATCCGTTTGAGTCAGCGGCGCCACGAGCTATCAGACGCGCTCGCCCAAAGTTGCGTCGATGAAGATATTGCGGCCGCGGAAAGGAGGCGGCGAATGTGTCAGTAGGTGAAGACGCAGACTCTGCAATGTAGTTCCGAATACCGGCTCGGCAAGCGGCGCAACCGCGCGTGTCCAGGCAGGCACCGCGATGGCGCGCTTGGCGCACGCATACTCAACCATCGCCGTGACATAGTTGAGAAGAAAGGGCGTCAACACTGACGGTGGAGGCACCGCAATGGCGTTCCGCAGCTCCCCCGGAGTGAATGCCGAGAGGAGCGAATTCAGCTCAGCCAGTGCAAATCGAGGCGCAGGGCCCGCGCATGCCGCGACCAATGCCCCAAACTCGGCAGCCGGGACCGACATCACGCGGCTGAGTACGTACGCGGACATGTCCATTCCCGCCCGCTTCGCCGCGTGCTGAATTGCGGACTTTTCCTGCGCCGATACGCGAATCTGCAGCTGTTCGGATTTGGCGGATTTGTCCATGAGGCGATCATCCGCTGATCGTTCTATTATGTCAATACGTACGTATTGACTCCGTAGCTCCAGCGCACGCGAAACTCGGGTCAACTCCGGGACGAGCTGACTGGTGCCGATCGCGAAGACGGCGCGAACGGGAAAGCGAGTCTAATAATCGCCGTGAAGATGCAGAAACGGTAGGTGTCGCAGGCACCAATCCTGTCACCGACCCCAGCGATCCCGGCGAGTATCGGGTCGTCCCAGTCGAGCGGAGGACCCGAGCGCGTGGTGTCCCTTCGCGGGTAACTATACGGCGTACAAAGTTGTACGCCGTATAGTTATCTCCAAAAGGGCATACATAGCCCGCCTCCCTTCATCGGCGGGCCGCCGCGCCTGAGAACGCGCGTCGGAGCAGACCAGCGCAAGAGGGACTATTGTGACCTCAGCTGGATCCGAGGTCGCGTGCTGCGAGCTGCCGCAGCGCCTGCTCGAAAACCTCCGGCGGCTGGCCGCCTTGGATGAGATGCCGATCATCGATGATGACAGAGGGCACGGCGTGTATCCCGAGGTCCACGTAGAACCGTTCGCGCTCGCGGACGTCGCTGGCGAACTCCTGTGACGCGAGAATCTGGCGGGCGCGCGCCTCATCGAGGCCCACGCTGGCGGCCACGCCCGCCAGCACATTGTGGTCGCTCGGATCCTGGCCTGCCGTGAAATAAGCCGCGAACAGCGCGCGCTTGAGCGCCTGCTGCTTCCCTTCGCCGGCTGCCCAGTGCAGCAGGCGATGGGCATCGAACGTGTTGTAGATCCTGCTGCGTCGTTGAAAGTCGAAATGAAAACCGAGCGCATCGCCGCGCGCCTTCAGCGCCTCCTGGCTGCGCTCGATGTCGACAGCGGACGAGCCGTACTTCTGCGCGATGTGCTCGACGATATCCTGGCCGTCCGGACCCATCTGTGGATTGAGCTCGAAAGGCTGGAAATGAATGTCGGCAGCGACCTCATCCCGCAACCGATCGAGCGCCGCTTCCAGAGACTTCAGCCCGATGGCGCACCAGGGACAGGAAACGTCTGATACGAAGTCGATCTTCATGCGTAGCTCGAGTGCCTGCCCGGGGGAAACCCCGCGGTTTTCATTGTGCTGCGCGGCATCGGGAAATGCCAATGCTGCTCCCGCGGCCGGGAATACGGATTGCGTGCAGTCGTACCGTTGCGACCACGCGACCGCTTCGCTCAAACAGGGCTCCCGGGACCATGCACTTCCGAATCTCCGTGATGGCCGCCGCCTGCGGCATCCTCAGCCTGGCAGGATGTGGCGGTGGCGACGGCAACGATCGGCCGCAGGCGGTCACGACCCAAATTCTCAGCGACCCGAGGTTTGACGGGGATATCGAACAGACTTCGCAGAGCTCCTTCACCGTCACTCAAGGCATGTCGCCGACCGTGCAAAGTGTGCTTGCGGGTATCGATCCGGTCGGCGGGACGGAATTCAGGGCCTTCCTGGACTTTCCATTGACGGGCTCCGGCGGTGTCCCCGGAAATGCCTCGATCGACTCGGCGTTCCTGGAGCTCTACGTCGACGATCTGCAACCGACTGGGGGCAGGCTCCCGCTTCGGGTCGACCTGGTCGCGTTTCAGCCGCCGACGCTGCTCGAAACCGATTTCGACCGTACCCTGCAGCCGGCACTGGCATCCGTAATCGTCTCCCCTGACATTTCCAGCCCCGATGTAGGCACATCTGTGCCGATTGACGTCACCTCGCTGATGGTGGAGGCGCAACGCCAGGGACTCGTCGACTTCCAAGTGCGCATCATGGAGGATTCAGGTCCTGCCATCGCGGTCTTGATGGTCATCGACGATTCAACCGGCGCGAATCGCCCGTCCCATGCGCCACTTCTGACGGTGACATACTTCTGATCGCGCACCCCAGATGCCGGCCGCTGCCGGCAGCAACGCCTGCCTGCCCTGTCGCCGGCAGCGCCCTCAAGAGTCGCCGCGATTCATCTTCAGGTACTCGATGATCTTCTTGCGCAGGGCGGGATCGGCAATGCCTGCGTAGGGCTTCATGTTGTTGTTCGGGACGACCGCCTCGGGATTCTCGATGTACCGATCGAGCGTCGAGTCGTTCCAAGTGATTCCGGACTGCTTGAGACTCTGCGAATAGTTGGCGTAGCCGGGTGCCTGCCCTGCCTTCGCCCCCACGATCCCCTGGAGGGACGGACCGAGCCGATTGTCATCCTTCTTCGCTGAATGACAGGTCCGGCAGAAGTTGTTGAACGCCAGCTTGCCGTCGCCTGCAGGCTCAGCCGACAGCGCGACCCTGAGTCCCATCAGGACAACGCAGCCACAGGACACCGTAACGGCTTGGATCCGCCTGAGGCGGCTCATGAGACACTCTCTCATCACCGGCACAACACGCTGGTGCAACGCTTGATTGCAGTTGTTGTTCCCCCATGGCTCGCGCGAGGTTATGGGTGGCGTTCATTTCCCGGGAGGATCCTTTCTGTCCGTCGAAAGTGCGGCTCGTCTCACCCGGCGTGCCTTGCGCTTGGGCGTCCTCGGAGTTGCAGGTGCGATCCGCTGCGGCGTACCTGCCAGCTTCCTGAATGCCTCGAGGTCAAAAAAATCTGCCAGTTGTGGCTTGGCAGGATATTTCAGTCCTGCGAACGCCGCTGACTCGCGCATCGTCGGGTCCATGCCCAGATCCTTCGCCGCTGCCGTGATCTCCTCGTCCGAGACATCGATCAGTTCCTGCCCCAAAGCCTCCAGAACGCGAGACAGCGCCACCTCGGGCGAGGTCACCTTCACTTTGGTTCGCATGTCAGTCCCTCTCTGAGCAAGGCGCGACGCATGCGTCTGCGCGTCGAGTCGTAGTCGGTCCTGGACATCCGCATGGCTGAGCGGATCTGCTGCGCCGACAGCCCCTGACCCAGGCCGGCAATGATCTGCAATGCCAGGAGATCGTCCGCGAACAGCCGTTCGATCGCTATGAGCTCCTGCCGGGCGCTCAACGATCGCTCCGGCCCTGGCGCAGGATCGCGTAACTCGATCTCGCGCGCCTCACCGCTGGCGTGTTCACTCCCCAACCCAGCGCGTCGACCCGATGACCGCAGCACACGGCGCCAGTGCTCGGCCTTCAGACTGCGCATGACGCCGGCCAGGAATGCGACCATCGTCACGCCTTCAGGCTGCCGGCGTGCGCCGACGAGAACGCGCGTGAGGGCTTCCTGAAGCAGGTCGTCCCACGCAACATCGGGCGGCAGTCCTCGCGCGTACAGCCGCGCAATCGTCTTGAGCCGCAGCAGGTCCATCTCGCTGATGAGGTCGAGCGCGAGCACCGCCTGAGCGGGTCTGAGGATCCTGGTGTCTACGAGCGGCGGTATCTGCGGCATCTGTGCAGGCCCTCCATGAAGCGAGTATGCGCAACAAAAGGCACGCCTCGGACAGGAGGGCGAAGGAATTTTCAGACTGGGATCGCAGCGGCCGGTCTCGATTACGAGTCCGGCGCGCCTCCTGAGGCTCATTTTGCGTCGTGAAAAATAATCCCCAGGGCGTGCCGTTGCCCAGAGCGGATCCGGCTCACACCATGCCTGAGATTCACGCGATACACGCCTCGCGTGCCTTTGACGGGCCTATGCCGAACGGCAAATATCACCGCATCTCCCTTGCTCATGTGCACGACCTCCGCCCGTGATTGCATGCGCGGACGCTGTTCCGTGATCACGAACTCACCGCCCGTGAAGTCCCTTGCGGGCTCGGACAGCAGAACGGTCAACTGCAGCGGGAAGATCGACTCGCCGTAGACGTCCTGATGCAGGCAGTTGTAGTCGCCCTCGCGATACCGAAGCAACAGTGGGGTCGGACGCGCCTGGCCCGCCTCACGACACCGGCCCAGGAACTCGGCGTGGGTCGCGGGATACCGGGCCTCCACCCGCATCTGCTCGTTCCAGCCGTTCGCGATGGGCGCCAGCCGCGAGTAGAACGCCTCGCGCAGGCCTTCCACGAGGGGCGGCAGCGGATACGAGAAGTACTGGTACTCGCCGCTGCCGAATCCATGCCGAGCCATGACCACCTTGCTACGAAACAACTCGGATCTTGAGTACAGGACCGTCAGGTCGTCACACTCCTCGTGAGTCAGTGCCTCCTCGGCGACCACACTGCCCTGCCGTTGCAATCCGTGCTCGAGCCGCGCCCAGTCGAATGAGCCGACGCGCTCGGTGCCTGCGCACACGCCTGCGCCTGCGCCTGCGCCTCCGCCGGGGCCCACAGCCGGGCGATCGGCAAATGCAGGTGCAACCGTATTCTCGGCGCACGCCTCGGCGCTCATCGCCGTGTCCTCA
>FTDY01001769.1_pt1 | contig 16859 bp, 15 predicted proteins | sample 1640031 | NCBI WGS metagenome assembly FTDY01 (sample SAMEA3914816, study PRJEB12502) | metagenome | biome: forest; material: soil | place: USA | collected 2011-09-16 | depth 0.3 m
GCGCTCGCACAGGTCGCCGTCGACAGGACTGCCTGCCTGCTCATCGCCTACGACTCGCAGTACCCGCAACCCCTGTTCGGGAAGCGCCCGATCCCCGATGCCTTCGGCGTCGCGTTGCTCCTGTCTCCCGAGGCACGGACCGACTCGCTGGCGCGGATCACCGCGACGTTCAGCGATCTGCCGTTCGACCGGCTCGCGGATCCGCAGCTGGAGGCGCTGCGGGCGGCGATTCCCGCCGCGCGCGCACTGCCGCTGCTGCACGCCCTCGCGCTCCGCCAGACCCGACGCGTCGTCCTCGAGTATCTTGACGGCCCCCGACTGGCAATCGACGTCGCCGCATGCACGTGAATCGCCGCTGGATAGAGGACCATATTCCGCACGCGGGAAGGATGTGCCTGCTGGAGGAAGTTCTGGAATGGGATTCGAGCCGGATACGCTGCCGCAGCGGCACGCACCGCTCGAAGGACAACCCACTCCGCGCTTTCGGCCGCCTGGGCGCCGCCTGCGGCCTCGAATACGCGGCGCAGGCGATGGCGATCCACGGAGCGCTGGTTGCCGCAGGACTGGTTGCCGAAGGACCGGTTGCCGAGGGGTTGATTGGGCAGGGCCAGAACGCCGGCGCGGGCGCCCGCATCCCAGTCGGCTATATCGCCAGCGTACGCGGCGTCACTCTGCTCGTCGATCGGCTCGATGAGGTGCAGGCGGACCTGATCGCGACGGCGCAGCGGGTCACGTCCGATGCGAGGACGGCCTTGTACGAGTTCCTGGTGTGCGGCGCGGATCGCCCGCTCGTCAGCGGCCGGGCCACGATAGTATTCGACATCGGAGCGCATTCCTTGACCGACACTTCCAGGCCATGACGGATTCCACTGCCAAGCGCGCGCTCATCACAGGCGGGAGCGGGGAGATTGGCGCTGCGATCAGCCGTCGACTGGCCAAGGACGGACATCACGTTTACATCCACGCGTATCGTGGAGCCGATGCTGCCCAGGCATTGGCTGGCGAGATCGTGGCCAGCGGTGGGCGCGCGCAGGCGATTTGCTTCGACATTACGGACGCGCAGGCAGCCGAGGCCGCTCTCGCGTCCGTCCTCGAGGCAGGGCCCATCCAGATCCTGGTCAACAATGCCGGCATTCACGACGACGCCCCGTTCCCGGGCATGAGCGCGGACCAGTGGCATGGCGTCATCGATGTATCGGTGAACGGATTCTTCAATGTGACGCGTCCCTTGATCATGCCGATGATCCGCACGCGTTGGGGACGAATCGTCAACACCTCGTCGATCGCCGCCCTGATCGGCAACCGCGGCCAGGTGAACTACGCGGCATCCAAGGGCGCCCTGAATGCCGCCACCAAGGCCCTGGCACTCGAAGTGGCGACGCGCGGAATCACGGTCAACGCCGTGGCCCCCGGGATCATCGCCACCTCCATGACCGGGGATATCTTCGACGCCGAGACGATCGCGCGCGTGGTCCCGATGAAGCGCGCCGGCTTGCCCGAAGAGGTCGCGGGGCTCGTGGCCTACCTCGTGTCGGATGAGGCCGGGTACGTCACCGCGCAGATCATCTCCATCAGTGGAGGGATGGCGTGAGCAGCCTCGAGGCGCTGCTGTTCTTCACCCTGCTGCAGCTCGCCGTCATCGTCGTCGCCGGCAGGGTCGGCGGGGTGCTCGCAAACCGATGTGGACAGGCAGCGGTCGTGGGCGAGATCCTCATCGGCATTGCACTGGGCCCCTCGCTGTTCGGCTGGCTGGCGCCCGGGGCATTCGCGACAGTCTTCCGTTCCTCGATCCCGGAGCCGCTGCAAATGCTGTCCGGGCTCGGCCTCGTGCTGCTGATGTTTCAGGTCGGGCTCGAGTTCGACTTCTCGCATCTGAAGGAGCGCACGAACCGCAGAGCCACCTTGCGTGTCGCGTTCGCTTCCCTGGTGGCGCCGTTCGCCATCGGGCTCGCGGTCGGCTACGTCACCGCGCCCATACTGTCGCCCGAGGCCAACAGGGCTCATTCCGCGCTGTTCATCGCAACGGCCTTCTCCATCACGGCACTCCCCGTCCTCGGCCGCATCATGCTCGAGCTGAAAATCACCCGCTCGCCGCTGGGGGTCATCGCGATCAGCGCTGCGGCGATCAACGACGTCGTCGGCTGGCTGCTGCTCGCGCTGGTCACGATGATCGCCGGCACGCGGTTCGATGGCGCTGGTTTCGGCTTGCGGGTCATTCTCGTGGCCGCGTTCGTGAGCGCGTGCATCTGGGCCGTACGGCCCGTGCTCAAGCAGGCTATCGGTCACTGGGGCGGGGAGTCCCGAGGACCGCCGCACGGCGGACTCCCGCCGAACCTGCTTGCCGGTATGCTCGCTGCCATCTTCGTGGCCGCCATGGCCACCTACGAGCTGGGCATTTTCGCGATTTTCGGCGGCTTCATGCTCGGGGTCATCCTGTTCGACGAGCCACGGTTCGTCGCGGCGTGGCGGGAGCGAGTGGGTGAGTTCGTGATGGTGCTCTTCCTCCCGATCTTCTTCACCTACACGGGGCTGCGCACGTCCATCCTCGGACTCGACACAGCCGCGGCCTGGGGTTGGTGCGTCGCTATCGCCGGACTTGCGACCCTTGGAAAGCTGGGCGCGGGCTACGTCGCTGCGCGCTCGGCGGGACTGAGCCACAGCGAGGCTACGATCCTCGGGTTCATGATGAACACCCGCGGCCTGATGGAGCTCATCGTGATCAACGTGGGTCTGGACCTGCGCGTGATCTCGCAACAGGTGTTCACCATGCTCGTGATCATGGCGGTCGTCAGCAACGTCATCACGACCCCCGTGCTGCGGCATTACCTGCCGCGCGTCCGCCCATCTCTGGGCCGCGCGAAAGCCGCCACCGTCACCTGACGCCTTACCGCCTTACCGGCTTACCGGCTTACCGGCTTACCGGCTGCCGGCTTGCCGGCTGCCCCGACCGCATGTTGTGTTATGTTGTCCTCAGGGGGTTGCGCCGCCGGCGGCCGACCGTGCATCACAACATGGGAACATCACAATGAAAACGGGTCTCATCGTAGCGCTGTCGTTCGGCTGTCTCGCCCTGGGTGTGGGCATCGGGCTGGCCGCCAAGGAGAAGGGTCCGGGGATGGAAGTCATCCGCGGCAAGCCGGCGAAGGATGCGGGGATTGCGGCACTGCAGGAAGCGGAGTTTCTCGCATCGGATGACTCGTGGTCGCTGCTCGGGGTTGCCCGCGTGTACTACCTGTCGGGCGACAAGACCCGGGGACAGACGCTCATCGATCACGTCCTGGCGCAGAAGCCGAAGCCCAGCGACTGGCAGCGGATCGGGGAGATCTACGCCATGGCCGGAGAAGTGCCGAAGGCCGAGGAGTTCTATTCGAAGGCCCTGTTCGGCGATCCCAAGGACGATTCGGGCCGTGCCGACATCGGAGCGTGGTACATACGCATCGGTCAGCGCGACAAGGGGGAGGCGCTGTTCGCCGAGGCGTTCGCCAAGCATCCCGCCGAGACGTGGCACTACCTGCGCGCTGCCGAGGCCTTTCTGGGAGTGCCTCCGCAGCGCTGACGCCTGATCACGGCGGGCGTCGCGGCGGCAGTCGGAGAAATTTAACCTAAGTCGAATCAGGCACTTCGCCGCGCTCCGGCGCGGTTGCAACACTGACGCGGTTGCGGCCCCCGCGCTTGGCGACGTATAGGGCGGCATCCGCCCGCTCGACCAGGGTCTCGAGCGTATCGGTCGTCTCGGCACCCGCCACACCGACGGAGAGCGTGACGTTGCCCACGTACTCATTCCGATCGATGCGCCGGATGCTGACCTTCGCGATGGCCTGGCGGATCTTCTCCGCGAGGACCGCCGCACCCTGAACTGTCGTGTCCGGCAGAAGGACCGCGAACTCCTCGCCGCCCATTCTGGCTGCCATGTCCTGGCCCTTGATGCAGCCGCGCACGACCTGTGCGACCGCGCGCAGCACCTTGTCCCCGAGCAGGTGGCCGTGCGTGTCGTTGATCGACTTGAAATTGTCGATGTCCGCCAACAGCAGCGCGAATCCGGTCAGCGTCCCACCCGCCTCCTGAATCGAGCGCTCCAGGCCCCGGCGGTTGTTCAGACCGGTGAGAGGATCGAGCAGCGCCTCGGTTTGCGCCTGCTCCAGGCGCTGCGTCAACGTCTGCACCTCGACCGCGCTGCGCTTCAGCTGCTCGGTGAGCTCGGACGTCACGAGGCACATGTGCTGGGTGTCAGCGAGCAGCCCCGCGACGACGTCGCGGATCATCTCGAGCCCGCTCATCTCCTTCAGACGCTCCGTGTGGCCCTCGAGCGCATGCTCGAAGTGCGAAGCGTGAGCCCCGGCGCTCTGCGCGGCGTGCGAGGTCTCCTCCAGGAGGAATCGAAGACGCTCCCGGATGCGCTCGAATGCGTCGGCATCCCTGGTCAGGATGTACTGGGTATGCATGCGCCACACGTCGGCGTCCGTCAACGGCGTGCCCAGAGTCAGCCGCTCATCGAGCACCTTGGTCAGCGTGGGATTGATCCCCGCGACGTGCTCGTACCACAGGGCGTAGCTGGGAGGATGGAAGGCGGCTTCCTGCTTCGCCATGAAGCTGAGCGCCGTGCGCAGAATTTCCGCGCTTTCCTGCTTGTTTTGCTGATATCGCATGAGTGGACGCCTGGATTATAGTCATGTCCGCCGACCGGAATCACGGACAGTTGATCGGGCATACCCTGAATCGATGCCCTCCGCCGGTGCCCGCTGGGACGGATCCTGCGAAGGAGTTCAGTCCGCAGTGGGGCGATTCGCGTCCCTTCGTGGAAATGGCGTTCAAGAGTCTGTGGGGTCACTACGCGCCGGACGCGTAGCCAAGCGCGGCGCAATGCACGCGACCACGCAAACATCCAGCTGTCCGCAGCAGCTCCGCAGTGTATTGGCCACGCCAGCGCGGGCCGGGGTCCAAACGGGATAACTATACGGCGTACAAACTTGTACGCCGTATAGTCATCAGGAATTGACCCCCTACCACCTCGCTTGCCCCGTGCGTCGCCGCCGGTTTCCAGGCTCCCTGTCGATCTGGCCTGCTCCCCGTCAGCGGCCCGGCCCCGCCGCACCCGTGGGAGCGGCCTTCGCGTCGTTCGCACGCTGAATCATGTAGGCGCGCACCGACTGCACCTCATCAGGCGTCATCCGCTCCTTGAACGATGCCATGCCGGAAGTCTGCAGCGCGCCTCCGATCACGATGGCGTCGAACGCCTGCGCGCTATTCAGTGCGGGTGAATACCGCAGGTCCGGGAAGACGCCGCGATTCGCGTAGGCCGTCTCGTGACACATCGCGCAGCGAGTCGCGAACTGCTGGTGACCGGCCTCGATCGTCTCTTTCGATGCAGTCGAAGGGGGAGGATTGAGCACCGGCGGGGGTGGCGGCGGCGGCGCGGGCGGTAGCACCGCCGTGCCGCCGAGCTTGAACACCAGAAGCCGCGACTGGTTGCTGGTCCCATAACGCGCAAGACCGTACCCCACCTCTTCGGCGATGTACTGCTCCCCGTCCAGCTCGAATGAAGCGGGTGCTGCGACCACGCCGGTCTGCGCCTCCATCGACCAGAGCTCCTTGCCATCGCTCGCGCGGTACGCCACGAGGCGCCCCTTCGTCGTCCCCTGGAATACGAGTCCGCCGGCCGTGGACAAAGTCCCAGCGCCAATGTTTCCCAGCACGCCGGTGCGCCACACCTCGCGCTGACCCACCGGGTCCCACGCGATCAGCTGAGATTGGCCTTGCCGGGGCGCCTTGGATTTCATCTCATCGTACAGCGCGGCCGAGGTGGAGAATTCCAGCCCGGTGTTCGAGCCCATGGGCTGCGCCTTGAAGGTCGCGGCACTCTTCATGATGCCGCTGGTCTCGATCGCCGAGAAGTACACCAGCCCCGTCTGTGGATTGAACGAGAACGGATGCCAGGAATGCGCGCCCTGCCCTCCGGGCTGAACGATGACCGCCTTGCCTGTCTCATCGTAGCGGGTCTGCGGATTCATGACCGGCCGTCCGGTCTTCAGATCCACACTGGTCGCCCAATTGGCCGCGACGAAGTTTCGGGCCGACACTACCGCGCCGGTCCTGGCGTCGAGCACGTAAAAGAATCCGTCCTTCGATGCCTGCATGAGCACCCGGCGCGACCTGCCGGCGATCTTCAGATCGGCGAGCATCAGCGGCGAGGTCGCGTCGTAGTCCCATTCCTCGCCCGGCACTTCCTGGTAGTGCCAGACGTGAGCACCCGTGTCGGCGTTCACCGCAATGATCGAGGCGAGAAACAGATTGTCCCCGCCCCCGGAGCCCCGATAGCCGCGATTCCACGGGGAGCCGTTGCCCGTGCCGAAGTACAGCAGCTTCAGCTTTGGGTCGTACAGGATGCCGTCCCAGACCGTGCCCCCGCCGCCGACCTCCCACCAAGTGCCATGCCATGTCTGAACCGCCGCCTTCAGCACCGGCTGCTCGAATCCGTCCGCCGGATTTCCCGGCACGGTGTAGAAGCGCCAGATCAGCTTTCCGGTCTCGGCATCGTAGGCCGAGATGTACCCGCGGACGCCGAACTCTCCGCCTGCGTTGCCGATGACGACCTTCCCGTTGAAGACGCGCGGGGCGCCGGTGCTCGTAACGGGTTTGTCGTGATCAAGCGTCAGCACGCTCCAGATGACCGTGCCTGAGCGGGCATCCAGGGCGATGAGCCGCCCGTCGTAGCTCGCAACGTAGATCTTGCCTTTCCACGCCGCGAGGCCGCGATTGACGACGTCGCAACAGCCCCTGCCGGCGAATTCGCCCGGCACCTTCGGATCGAACGCCCATAGGAGGCGGCCCGTGCGCGCCTCATACGCCTTCACCTTGCTCCATGCCGTGGACACATAGAGGGTCCCGTCGATGAACAGCGGCGTGGCTTCCTGCCCCCGATTGGAATCGAAGTCCGCATACCAGGCGAGCCCGAGCCTCGAGACGCTGTCCGTATCGATCTGGGCAAGCGGACTGAACCGCTGCCCGTCGTATGTTCTGCCCTCCGTCATCCACTGGCCTGGCTCGGCGTCCGCCTTCGAGATCCGCGCCGCATCGACGGCGGCCGGCGAGGCGCCGGCTGCGGCATGCACGCTCGCCAGAACGCAGGCGAGAAAGGACACGCATTGACGATTCAAGCTTCACCCCCCAAACGCAAACGAGCCTGGTTGTCAGATTTCCGTGAGCTCGCCCGTACTGTCGCCCAACGACCCCGTCGCAACGCCGGCTCGATTCAGCAGGGCGACGTGCAGATTGGCGATCGGCGTGCGGTCCGGATAGCGCAGATGCTGGTTGCCCTTCAGCCTGCCGCAACCGCCGCCCACCACGGCCGTCGGCAACGGGAAATGATCGTGCAGGTTGCTGTTGCTCATGTTGCTGCCGAACAGGATCATGGATTGATCCAACATGGAGCTCTCGCCGTTGGGCATCGCCTGCAACTTCTTCACGAAGGCTGCGAACATACGGGTGTTGAACACCTGCACCTTCGCGAGGCGGTCCATCTTCTGCTCATTGTTGCCATGGTGCGAGAGGGAATGAAATGCGTCCTGGACCCCGATGAAAGTATACGGCTGGTTGCTGACCTCAGCCGCCATCATGAAGGTCATGACGCGCGTCAGGTTCGCCTGCAGGGCAAGTGCCATCATGTCGAACATGAGCCGCATGTGCTCGTCGAAGCCCATCGGTGTCGCCGCGGGCGCATCCGGCAGCTGCGCTCTGGAAACGTCCCGGTGCGCGATCTTCTGGACGCGGCGCTCGATCTCGCGAACCGATCCGAGATAGTCGTCCAGCACAGCGTGATCGCGTGGACCGAGGTTGCGGCTCAGATCGGTTGCATCGCGCCGTACCAGATCGAGCACACTGCGGTCTGCGCGGATCAGTGCGACACGCTCCTCGGCCGTATTGCCCCGACCGAACAGCTGCTGAAACAGCTTGCGCGGGTTGTGCTCCATCGGCAGCGGCGTCGAGGGAGTACGGAAGGAAATCGTCTTGCCGTAGCTACGGCCGTAGTTCCGGTCGCCTGAACCCTCTCCGCCCTGCTCCTCGGTGGCCACCTCGAGCGACGGCAGGGACGTGTCCCGGCCGATGGCCTGGGCCGCCATCTGATCGATCGTGACGCCACCGCAGGGATCGTGACTGATGCGGGGTGGAATGCAGCTCAGCCAGGTCCCTGGAGTGATGGCATGCACGGGCGCGGCCACCGCCGACTTGTTCTCGAGGCCGCTGACGACGGTAAGCTGCTTCTGGAACGGGGCAAGCGGCGCCAGGATCGGCGGAAGGTCGAAGCCGGCTCCGTCCTTCTTCGGTGTCCACTTGTCCATCACGGCGCCATGCGGGAAGTAGACGAACACCATGCGAGGCCTGCCAGCCGCGGCGGTATCCGCAAGCGCCGTGCTCGCGGGAATCATGGCGTCCAGCAGCGGCAGCCCGACGGAGGCGCCGAGCCCCTTCAGGACAGTGCGCCGCTGCAGATGCATCTTCGTGATGAACATCGACGTTCCCCTCCAATCTGCACCCAATCTGAGCACCTGTGCAGGGGTAGTCAACTTTCGGGCTTGCGGGTGACCACGCAGGGAGCAAGATTGGCCTCCGTGGAGGCGCCCGCGGCAGAATCGCAGGCCCTGCGGTCGGGCTACCTCTTCACAATACTTTGGATTGACCTCGTACCGCTTTGGATCGAACCTCTTACCGGGCACCTCATGCACCACCGTACCTTCCGCAACGGCACCTTCGCGGCGCTGATCCTGACCGTCCTTGCAATGCTGCCGCCACCCGCCTGGGCCGTCTGGCGGGAGAAGACCGAAGCGATCATGGGCACCCGCATCTACGTCGAGGTCTGGGCGGACGATGCGGCCAAGGGCGATGCCGCGATCGCCGCCGTCATGGCCGACATGACGCGCATCGACGAGCTGATGAGCCACTACAAGCCCGAAAGCCAACTCTCCCGGATCAACGCGCGCGCCGCGCAGGAGCCGGTGCAGGTCGATCCGGAGCTGTTCAACCTGATCAAGCGCTCACTGTACTTCTCGAAGATCACGGATGGGGCGTTCGACATCACCTACGCCAGCGTCGGCCACCTTTATAACTTTCCCGAGCACATCCGTCCGACCGAGGCCCAGATCAAGTCGGCATTGCCCGCGGTCGACTATCGCAACCTGTTGCTGGATCCAGTGCACTACACGGTCCGGTTCGAGCACCCGGGCATGCGGATCGATCTGGGTGGAATAGGCAAGGGATACGCGGTCGATCATGGCATCGACATCCTGAAGGCGCGAGGCATTCAGCACGCGGTGGTCACCGCAGGCGGCGACACGCGGATCATCGGCGATCACATGGGGCGCCCCTGGGTCGTCGGCATCCGGCACCCCGACGACAAGAACAAGGTCGTCACGCGGATTCCGCTGATCGACACCGCGATGTCCACTTCGGGCGACTATGAGCGTTATTTCGACGAGAACGGCATCCGCTACCACCACATCATCGACCCGCATACCGGGCATTCGGCGAGCAAGGTGCGCAGCGCCACCATTCTCGGCCCGACGGCGACCGAGACCGATGGCATGTCCAAGACCGCCTTCGTGCTCGGACCGCAGAAAGCGCTCGAAATCATCAACCGGTTTCCGCAGTACGACGCGGTGTTCGTGTGCCCGGACGGCAAGGTGCTCTATTCCAACGGCCTGCAGCCGCCGGACAAGGTAGCCGCGCCTACTGCGCCGTCCGCCCGTGGCCAGCGCTGAGCAGCGCGTCGACCTCCGCTTCGGCGGCGAGCCAGTCCTCCGTCTCGCTGCCTCCACAGAATCCGCGCCGTTCGGCGCGCAGATAGGCGGCTTGGGCGACCATGCCACGCCGCATGTCCTCTGAAATCTGAACACCCGCTGCGTCGGCCTTTGCTGACTTCTTCCTGACTCGCGGCTCGGCTGCGACCGGACTCGGGGGAGCCTTCTGCGCGGCTGCAGGAGCTTTTGGTGGCGTCTTCGGTGAGGCGGCGCGCGGCGGCGCGGATTTCGGTGACCGGGCTGGCGATGATTTGCCAGGAAAATCGGTGGGACGGCGGCTTGCCATCGGCTCCTCCTGATGAATGAACGGAACACTCTGCGTCGTCGCACTCGCCCTGCGCAAGCCGGAACGCCAGCGCGGCGTCACCGCGCCTACTGCAATCCACTGCGACTATCCGTGCTGTCTACTTCAACTCCACTGCTGTGCACTGCAACTTCCGTGCTGTCCGCGCAAGTGTCCGGTGAGTGTCCGCAGACCGCGGCCGCGGACACCATTCGGCCGCGTTGCACACGGCACTTGTTGACGGTTACCTTCAGTCTTTTCAGTCACTTGCGCAGATGGTGGGTCCCTGGCACGGGCCGTGCACTCAGGTTGCGCGAGGGGATGAAATGAAACTGGCAGAACTGAAACGTCCATTCGATTCCGCTGCTCCCGCACCAGTGCGGGGCACCGAGGGACAGGACACGCGCGTTGCGGAATCAAACTCCGCGCGACGCCGGCGCGTGTGGATCTATGCAGCAGGTAGCCTGGCTGCCGCGTTGCTCGCGATCTTCTTCCTGCTCGCCCGCTCATGGTCGCACAGCGGGCATGTCATCTCGTCCGAGCGCGTTCGCACCGCGCCCGTGAGCAAGGGCCACTTCGTTCGCGACGTCGCGGCCCAGGGAGTCGTGATCGCAGCCATCAATCCCACCCTCTTCGCGATCGCCCCCGGCGGTGTCAGCTACACCGTGCACGCCGGTGACTCCGTGACGAAGGGAAAGGTGCTCGCCATCCTCGACAGCCCCGAGCTCAAGAACGAATTCCAGCGCGAGCGCGCAACGCTCGACAGCCTCGATGCCGCACTGGCGCGCCAGAAGATCGAGATACGGCGCCAGATCCTTACCAGCCAGCAGCAGGCCGATCTGTCTCAGGTATCTATCAAGGCAGCGCAGCGTGAACTGAAGCGGGCGCAATGGGCCTGGGACCAGAAAGCCGTGAGCGAACGGGACTACCAGCGCGCCATTGACGACGTCTCGACCGCGCAGCTCAACTTCGATCACGCCCGCGACACGGCGACGCTGGAGCGTGACAGCCTTGCGCTCGAGCTGCGCACGCGCAGCCTGGAACGCGACCGCCAGGCACTCGTCGTCGACAGCCTCAAGCAGCGCGTAGATCAGCTGAACGTGCGCTCGCCGGTGGACGGCATGGTCGCAAACCTGGCGCAACCCGAAAAGGCCCGAGTCGCGGCGAACACCCCTCTGCTGACCGTCGTGGACCTGAGCGCATTCGAGATCGAATTCCAGGTCGCTGAGACGTATGCGGGAGCGATCAAGCCGGGCATGTCGGCACAGATCACCCTGGGTGGCCGAACCGAGGCCGGCACGGTCACCGCGATCTCCCCCGAAGTTCGCCAGAATGAGGTGACGGGCCGGGTGAAGTTCACGGCGCAGCCGCCGGGATTGCGGCAGAACGAGCGCGCCGCCGTGCGCATCGTTCTCGATGAGCGCGACAACGTCATGAAGTTCGAGCACGGCTCTCTCATCGACGACGGCACCCGGGCCGTCTACGTAGTGCGCGGCGATCGTGCCGTGCGGGTGCCGGTCGAGCTCGGGCCGGCGTCCGTCACCGAAGTCGAGGTGCTGCGCGGACTGTCGCCCGGCGACAGCGTCGTAGTCTCGGACATGCGCGACTTTGCCAGCGCACCCGAGGTTCTCATCGGGCGCTGAAGAATCAGCAGGTCATCCCAGGGCCCTCCAGGCCCCACACAGGATCGAACAGAGGCTCTCTCCCATGCTCAAGATGCACGAAGTCAGCAAGATCTACCGCACCGACCTCATCGAGACCCACGCGCTGCGCAACTTCTCACTCGAGGTGGCTGCGGGCGAGTTCGTCGCAGTCACCGGGCCCTCCGGTTCGGGAAAGACGACTTTCCTGAACGTGGCAGGGCTGTTGGAGACCTTCGAGTCGGGCACCTACGAGTTGGACGGAGCGAACGTGAGCAGGCTTTCGGATGACGAGCGCTCCCGGCTGCGCAACGAGAAAATCGGATTCATCTTCCAGAGCTTCAATCTCATCCCGGACCTCGATGTGTACGATAACGTCGATGTTCCGCTGCGCTATCGCCGGCTGAAGTCGAGCGACCGCGACGAGCGCATCACCAGCGCCCTGGACCTCGTGGGATTGCGCTCGCGCATGAAGCACATGCCCTCGCAGCTATCCGGCGGCCAGCAGCAGCGCGTGGCGATCGCACGGGCAATCGCCGGAGATCCGTCCTTCCTGCTGGCGGACGAGCCCACCGGCAACCTCGATTCACTGATGGCGCGGCAGGTCATGGACCTGCTGGAGCAGATCAACGAGATGGGCACGACGATCGTTCTCGTGACGCACGACCAGGAGCTTGCGCGGCGCGCGCACCGCACCGTGCACGTCGTCGACGGGCAGATTTCCTCGTTCAAGCCGTACGAGCCCAGATTCGAGGCCGCCGCCGGCCTCGGCGGCGCATCGGCCTGACTCCACCAGAAGGCCCATCCCATGCTCAGCTATTACCTGCGTCTTGCCCTGAAGAGCTTCGCCCGCACTCGCGGCCTGACGGCTCTGATGGTGTGCGCCATCGGCCTCGGAATCGCCGCGTGCGTGATGATGCTCACGGTGTATCACGCGATGTCGGGGAATCCGATCTGGTGGAAGAACGACCGCCTGTATGCAGTGACGATGGACGCCTGGGACCCCACCGAGGCGCACGACCCGCACCATCCGCTTTTGCCGCCGCCCCAGCTCACTTACCGTGACGCCGCCTACCTGCACTCCTCCAATATCCCCGAGCGGAGCGTCACGATGTTCACGACGAGCGGCGTTCTCTCCGGCGGGACCGTCGAGCGCAAGCCGGTGCCGGTCGTCGCCCGGGTCACGACTGCCGACTTCTTCAGCATGTTCGACGTGCCCTTCCTCTTCGGGGGCGGGTGGAGCGCCGAGGCGGACCGCGCGCCGGGGCCGCAAATCGTCATCAGCCGTGAAGAGAACGACAAGCTGTTCGCAGGCGCCAACAGCGTTGGCCGCACCGTCCGCTGGAACGACCACGAGTTCCGCATCGTCGGCGTCATGGATGAGTGGATGCCGCAGCCCAAGTTCTACGACGTCAACAACGGAGCCTTCGTCGACACCGAGGACGTGTTCATTCCGTTCGGCTGGGGCCAGGCGCTGGAGCTGCTGAGCGCCGGCAACAGCAACTGCTGGAAGCCCGAGACCATCGATTCATACCGCGACTACATGAACTCGGAGTGCGTCTGGATCCAGATGTGGGCCGAGCTGCCCACCGCGGCGAGTCTAGCCCGGATGCAGGCACTGCTGGACTCCTACTGGGCCGAGCAGCACAAGGCAGGACGCTTTGCGCGCCCGCGCAACAACCGTCTGACCGACGTCGCGCAGTGGCTGAAGGTCAATGAGGTCGTCGGTAACGACGATCGCGTCCTGGTCGGGCTTTCGTTCGCATTCTTCGCGGTGTGCCTCATCAACACGGTGGGCCTGCTGCTGGCGAAGTTCCTGAACGGCGCCGCGATCACCGGAGTGCGACGGGCGCTCGGCGCCAGCCGGCGCGAGATCTTTCTGCAGCACCTGGTCGAGGTCGGCGTGCTGTCGGGCGCCGGGGCCCTCCTGGGACTCATTCTCAGTGCGCTTGGACTCTGGGGATTGCGCACGCTGTACACGGTGAGCATCCCCTTCGGCCGCGGAGGCTACCAGCAGCTTGCTCACGTCGACACCGCCAGCCTCGTGGCGACCGTCACGCTCGCGATCCTCGCCGCGCTCGCTGCCGGACTCTACCCGGCCTGGCGCGTCGGGCGACTTCCTCCCGCCATCTACCTGAAGAGTCAATGAGGAGCCGCCATGAGCCTCAACATCCGTCCCATTGCCTCGGCGTTGCTGCGCAACCGAACCGGCGCCATCCTCGTTGCCCTGCAGATCGCGATTGCGCTCGCAGTGCTCGTCAACGCGGTATTCATCGTTGAGCAGCGCGTGATCAAGATCGGGCGACCGACGGGCATCGACGTCGACAACATATTCGTGGTGTCCAGCACGGGGTTCACGAGCCACTTCGACTACGACTCATCGCTCCGCGCCGACCTCGACTATCTTCGCTCCGTCAGCGGCGTGATTGCGGCAAGCCCGATCAACCAGATCCCGCTCAGCGGCGGGGGCAGTGCGACCAGCGTCGTGCCGCGGCCGGAGCAGAAGACCGGCGGACTGTCGGCCAACTACTTCGAGATGGACGAGCAGAGCATCCAGGCTCTGGGAGTGCACCTGATCGCCGGAAGAGCCTTCCGCGCGGATGAGATCCTGCCGCCGGTCAATACCAGCAACGCAACCGATTTCGTGCCACAGGTCATCGTGACGCGCTCGCTCGCCGAGGCGCTGTTGCCGCATCAGAACGCGTTGGGCAGGAGCCTGTACGACATCAAGGGGAGCGCTGCGACGATCATCGGCATCATCGATCAGATGCACGGCTCGTGGCCGACGTCCGATCCGCCCGATCAGGTCGCGATCCTGCCGCGGCTACCGCTGCTGTACGGCTTCTACTACCTCGTGCGCACCCAGCCCGGGCAGCGGGATGCGGCCATGCGGGCGGTGGAGGAGCACCTGTCCGCCTCCAATCCGGACCGGGTCATCAAATGGGTCAGACCGCTGTCGATCTTCAAGGAGCGGCTGTACCTGTCGGACCGCAACGTGGCGATCTTCCTCGTCACGGTGACGGCCCTGCTGCTGGGCATCAGCAGTCTGGGGATCTTCGGGCTGGGGACGTTCAACGTGAGCACGCGCACCCGGCAGATCGGCACGCGCAGAGCCGTCGGCGCGCGCCGCGGAGACATTCTGCGCTACTTCATGGTCGAGAACGGCTTGATCACGACCGGGGGCATCGTGGTGGGCTCACTGCTCGCGTTGGGTGTCGGTTACTGGCTGTCGATGCAGTACAGCCTGCCGCGCCTGGATCTCTACTTTCTCATCGGCGGCGTGCTCGTGTTGTGGACCATCGGGCAGATCGCCGCGTGGCATCCCGCGCGGCGCGCTTCCCGGGTGTCTCCGTCGGTCGCGACGCGTACCGTCTGACGTGTAAGCTAGGTTCATGAGCCGCACCGACACCGGATCGCTTCGCTCGAGCCTGGCCAACAGGACGATCCTGGTCATTGACGACAACGGCGCCGTGCGCACGGCCCTCGATGTGATGCTGTCTCTTCACGGAGCGCGGGTGGTCGTGACGGCGTCTCCAGGCGAAGCGCTGGCGGCGCTGGAGCGCGACAGCGCGGACCTGGTCATCCAGGACATGAATTTCCGGCGCGAGGCCACGAGCGGTGAGGAAGGCGTGCGGCTGTTCAAGGAGATCCGTCAACGCGTCCCCGACCTGCCCATCATTCTGCTGACGGCCTGGACGCATCTGGAGACTGCGGTCGACCTCGTGAAGGCCGGAGCCGCCGACTACGTAGCCAAGCCCTGGGACGATGCCCGCCTCCTCACCACGGTTCGAAATCTGCTGGACCTGCGGAGCGCACGCGCGGAAGCACAGGAGATCCGGGATCAGAGGCGCGCCGCCAGGAATGCGCTCGCCGAGCGTTTCGACCTGCGCGGCATCGTGTATCGCAGCGATGCGCTGCACACGCTGGTCGCCATGGCCACACAGGTTGCGCACGCCGACGTGCCCGTGCTGATCACGGGACCCAACGGAGCGGGCAAGGAAATCCTTGCCGACATCGTGCAGTCCAATTCGAGCGTCCGGCTGCGGCCCTACCTGAAGGTGAACCTGGGAGCGTTGCCCAACGAGCTGATCGAGGCCGAGCTGTTCGGCACCGAGGCGGGAGCGTTCACCGGAGCCCGGGCCCGCGCGGGGCGGTTCGAGGCGGCCGATGGCGGCACGCTGTTCCTCGACGAGCTCGGCAACCTCACGGGCAGCGGCCAGGCGAAGCTGTTGCGCGTGCTGCAGACCGGAGAGTTCGAGCGTCTCGGCTCGAATGCGACCCGCCGCACACGGGTCCGGGTGATCGCCGCCACGAACGCGAACCTGCGCCTGGCAATCCGTGAAGGCCGCTTCCGCGAGGACCTGTTCTACCGCCTCAACGTCATCGAGCTCGAAGTGCCGCCGCTGGCCGAGCGGCGCGACGACATTCTGCCGCTTGCGCTCTTCTTCCTGGACCCGGGTTACCAGCTCACGGTGGATGCCGAGCGCGCCCTGGCCCGCTATCCCTGGCCGGGCAATGTGCGCGAGCTGCAGAACGCGATCCGCCGCGCCTGCCTGCTGTCGCCGGAACGGGCGATCGGCGCCGCGGCCTTGAATCTGCCCCCCGCACCCGGACCCTCCGAGGAGCCGCCCCTGGACCGCCCGATCGTCGAGCAGGCCCTGGCCCGCGCCCAGGGGGTCGTCGCGCACGCGGCGCGTGACCTGGGGCTGTCCCGTCAGGCACTCTACCGCCGCATGGAGAAACTCGGTCTGAAGGCCGAAGCCGCGGAGGCGGCCCGGTCCTCGCCAGGCGACTGATGGCGCGCTCGTCCCTGGCGGGACGCACGGCCCTTGCCCTGGCGCTCGTTGCCGTCGCTGCCGCCTGCTCAGGCGCCCTGGCCACCTACTGGCTTCGGTCGATACCGAGTGGCGCCGCTGCGGGCGTGCTCCTTGGCGGACTGCTGGCGCTGTGGCTGGCCCGGCGGGTCACAAGGCCGTGGTCGCGTGTCCTGCACGCGGTCCGCGACGGCATCGTGAGCCTGAAGGACCGCGACTTCAGCGTGAGCGTGAGCCACATTTCCGACGACGAGCTGGGCGAGCTCGTGGCCGCATACAACTCGCTCGGCGACCTGTTGCGGCGCGAGCGCCTGGACCTGGACCAGCGCGA
>FTDY01001540.1_pt1 | contig 16851 bp, 10 predicted proteins | sample 1640031 | NCBI WGS metagenome assembly FTDY01 (sample SAMEA3914816, study PRJEB12502) | metagenome | biome: forest; material: soil | place: USA | collected 2011-09-16 | depth 0.3 m
CCGTTCAGCCCATTCGGCAGCCCGACATCGGTGAACAGTAGATCGATGCGTCCGATTTGCCGTAGTGCCTGAAGAGCGGCCGGCCCGTCGGCAGTTCCCGAGACTCGGTATCCCAAGGAGGTCAACATCTCCACCGCGAACGTGCGAACGTCGTCGTGGTCCTCAACCACAAGGATCGATTCACCTTTGGAGGCTTCCTGGATTGCCAGCGGCTCGACCGTCGCCAGTGGCACATGCGCGCTGAATCTGGGCAAGTACACCTTGACGGTCGTACCCTCGCCGGGCTCGCTGTAGATCTTGACGTGGCCTCCCGATTGTTTCACGAACCCAAATACCTGGGAGAGACCGAGTCCCGTGCCCTGTCCGTCGCTTTTGGTCGTGAAGAAGGGATCGAATGCTCTGGCTGCGACCTCCTTCGACATGCCGGCTCCCGTGTCGCTGACGGCGATCATGATGTATTGACCGGGGACGACCTCCGTGTGCTCCGCAGCGTAGCTCTCATCGAGAAAGGCGTTAGCGGTCTCAATCGTCAACTTCCCGACTCTCTGCATGGCATCCCGCGAGTTGATCGTGAGATTCAGCAGAGCGGTCTCCAATTGATTGGCATCGACCGAGATGGACCACAGGCCGCTGCTGAAGACCGTCTCGACAGCGATTCCCTCGCCCACTGCATGGCGCACAAGATCCGCCATCGTCTGTATGAGCTTGTTGGGGCCCACGACAGCGGGATTGAGAGGCTGCTGTCTTGCGAAGGCCAGCAGTCGCTGCGTGACGGACGCTGCGCGATCCACGTTACGCTTGGCTGCATCGAGGGACCTCGTGACAAGCGGATCCTCGCGCCCGAGGCGAGCCTGCAGTACATCCACCGAATTCTTGATGACATGCAAGATGTTGTTGAAGTCGTGTGCCATGCCGCCGGTCAGCTGCCCCAGCGCTTCCATTTTCTGAGACTGTGCGAGCGCTGTGCGGGTTTGCTCGAGCGTTTGTTCCTGCTGCGCCCTCTCGGTAACATCCCGGGTAATCTTCAAGAATCCGGTGAGCTTTCGCTCGGAGTCGTACAGGGCGGTCACCACGGCTCTGGAGTAGAACCGCATACCATCCCCGCGGACCCGCCATCCTTCGCCCTCGTACTTGCCGTTCCTCGCAGCGATGTCGAGCGCTCGCTCCGGGACGCCCGCTCTCTGGTCCTCCTCTGAGAAGAAACGAGAGAAATGCTGGCCGATGATCTGCTCTGCCGAGTATCCCTTGATTCTCTGAGCGCCCGTATTCCAAGAGGCGACATATCCTCTCGCATCCAGCATGTATAGCGCGTGATCTGCCACGCCTTCGAGGAGCGCACGTAGCTGGTGCTCTTCGGAACGCTTCTCGGCCGAGAGCCGCCGCATCTCGCGGTGAGCGATCAGTATGCGGATGGCTCCGCCGGCCATCAGGCTGATGGCAAGTATGCCGCCGGCGACCGCAGCCGCCCACGGGCCGCGATCGAGCTCCGGCTTCCACTCGAGCGCTTGATACAGCTCCAGTGCTGCCAAGAGGAGGCAGGGAAGGCACAGGAGCGTCAGCGCAAGCCAGGGGTATGCGGGGGGGTCGCGATCAGTCATCGCACAGACTCAGGCGTTTGGTTGTTCTTAGATAGATCTTCATGATCTGATTGCGTGCCGAGTCTGTCAATAAAATGCCTGCGAATTCGACGCGACTGCCACGCTTGCCAATTCAGGAGCGGGCTTCACCCGATACGTGGAAGAGTGCTCCTGAACTCGGCGGAAGTCTCTGCGAGTATCGGGTGTCTTCGCCCTGATACTTCGACGGCCATGATGCGTCCGCACGTGCTGTTCACGCCGGTCGGAGTTTCTGAGGTCGGGACAGCAGTTGTTTCGACAACGGCGCGAGGTCACCGCCGTTTCTGGCCGAACGCCCTGGCGAAGTTGATCGGGAATCACACAAACCTGAGCGGCGGATGCGTGACGATATGCGCCTCCCTGTCATACTGTACAGAAGAACAGTACTACGCTAAGATTTCCTTTCGTCTGCGAAGGTCGCTTCACGGCCAGGCGTTTGGGCGGCCGCTCAACTTGGACGTTAGGCTGCACAAGGTATGTCCGCCTTCGAAGCAACCACTGAAATTAAGGCGCCCGCGGAGCGAGTGTGGGCTGTGCTCTCGGCTGTAGAAGCGTGGTCGCAATGGATGCCGACCGTGAGCAGCGTTAGACCTTTGCGCGAGGCGCCCCTCCAGGTGGGTCGTCGCTATCGGGTTACCCAACCGAAGTTGCGGCCAACGGTCTGGACGGTGACCGCCGTCGAACCGGATCGCCGTTTTGAGTGGCGTGCCAAGTCACTCGGAATGGAGCTGTTGGCGGACCATGTCATCGAGAGCAGGGGGCCTACTGCTGCTCGAGTCAGGCTGCGCTTTGAATTCAAGGGATTGGTGGGCGTACTGCTTGGCGTCGCGTTCGGTGCACTCACGCGCAACTATCTGCGGCAGGAGGCGCAGGCTCTGAAATATCGTGCGGAGGAGGGGAAGTGAAGCCGCAACCTGAAATCCCGAGTACTTCCCCGAGCGGCCAGCCGAACTGTCTGTCCAGCGAAGCACTGGCAATGGCGCTCACGAGCAGGCCGAGCCACAGCTACAGCTCTCGCCACGCGCGCATGCGGTCTTGACCTACGGATGCTATGAGTCTAGAACCGTGATCCACAAATCATGTGACGGCAACAATAGCCGGGCGGAATTCCACCGACAAAGCGCTGGTTCCGTGGGTCCGAATAATCTGAAATCACCCAACACGGTCAGCTCGAGGAGAAAACGCGTGAGAACAAAACGGTTTGGCAGTGCCTTGGCCATCGCGGCGGCGACCGTTGCGATCGCCGGCGTCGTTTCCCTCTCGAGCAGTTCGCGTGTGCAAGCCAATGACAATGAGCGCAACGCGGAAGAACGCATGATCCGGAAGGGATTTGAGATTGCGCCCGTCCCGCTGAACCTCCGACACAAAGACAGGGATCTGGTTGGACTCGGCAGCTACCTCGTCAACGCAGTCGGCGACTGCAACGGTTGCCATGGCGCGGGGCCGCCTACCGAATTTGCCCCGGGAGGCAACCCCTACTTCAAGGGTAACCAGCCGAAAGTCGTGAATCAGGCCGCTTACCTTGGCGGCGGCGACGATTTCGGTTCTCTCATTCCGGGAACGCCGGACATCGTCAGCCGTAACCTGACTCCAGACAGAACGGGACGGCCTGAGGGCGGGCATACCTTTGCGGAATTCCTCTACATCATGCGCACCGGAGCAGATCTGGATCACCTGCATCCGAATTGCAACGGCCCGTCGACGCCCACTTGTTACGGGACCGATCAGCCATTCAATGGGGATCTGTTGCAGGTCATGCCTTGGCCCAACTTCCAGAACATGTCGGATCACGATCTACGGGCGATCTATGAGTACCTGAGCGCTGTTCCGTGTATTGAAGGACCGCCGGCGCCGAGCGTGCTTCACAACGACTGCACTTGAAGGCACTACCGCTCGACGGATGCCTCGGACGCAGGTCCAAAGGCCCGGCCGATGCCGGGCTTTGGTCCTCACGGGTGGGGAATAATGTGAGTCGAAATCGCCGCTGCCGCTGCGCTCAACTCAACCGTTAGCAGTCAGGCTCAAATGCGCCTTTGGACCATCCACCCACGCTATCTCGATCCGCAGGGTCTGGTTGCATTGTGGCGCGAGTCTTTGTTGGCGCGAGCCGTGTTGCGCGGTCAAACTCGAGGCTATCGACACCATCCTCAGCTTGCGCGATTTCTCGCATATTCGAGCCCCCGATACGCCATCAATGCGTATCTCGCTGCGATTCATGCGGAGGCAACAATACGGGGCTACCGATTCGACGCCGGCAAGATAGGTCCGCTGCACGCCGTTGAGCCCATGCTGACAACCACCGGGCAGGTCTTGCACGAGTGGCAGCATTTGCTCGGTAAGCTGGCCGCGCGAAATCCAAAATTGCGCCGCCGGTGGCGTACTGTTCGCGTCCCGCGGTGCCATCCGCTCTTTGATCGGGTCAAGGGACCGCCTGAATCCTGGGAGCGGGTCAAGTGATGATGAGTCGCTGGCGGCACGTGTTCTTCGCTGTTCCCGTCATGGCATTCCTGTTATCGGGCTGCTCACAGACGCCCGCGCCGGCCGGGCGTGTGGCGGATGAAGCGGCCATACGCGAGCTTCTGGCAGACAGCCAGGAGAATTTCAAGGCGCGCGACTTCGACAAGGTCATGAAATTCTATTCGAGCGACGCCGTCGTCCTCCTTCCGGACAGGCCGATGCTGAAGGGCACCGAAGCGATCAAGGCCGCGATGCGGGAGGCGTTCGGAGACCCGAACGTCGTTGTCGCCGTCAAGCCCGAGACGGTGGTGGTCGCGTCGTCCGGCGATATCGCCTATGGCTACGGGACCGGAACTTCGACCATCACGGATCCCAAGACCAGATCGATTACCACCGCGCAAAGTAAGTGGGTCACCGTCTTCAGGAAGCAGGCGGATGGCGCGTGGCGGGCCGTCGCCGACATTTACAATTCAGACGATCCTGCTTCCCCCACCGTGCGGCAGTAACGGCGCGATCGTTAGTTCGCCGGTCATGAACAGGAACCGGGCAACGGAGCCGGGGAAGAGCTGCTGTACCGACCCACCCGCCGTCGAGAACATCGCGATTCGGGCCGTCCGTCAACCCGCCTCGAAGTGCACGGGGTTGCCGAAGTCGATCCACACGCTCTTCAACTCGGTGAACTCGTGGAGTGCGTCTGGGCCCATCTCGCGTCCCACACCGCTCTGCTTGTAGCCACCGAACGGCAGCGCATGTGAAACCAGCCGGTAGTTGTTTACCCACACCGTGCCGGCTCGCAGGCGGGCCACCATGCGGTGAGCACGCTGCAAATTGCTCGTCCACACCGCTGCGGCCAAGCCATAGGAGGTGTCGTTGGCAATCGAGAGAGCCTGCGCCTCGTCATCGAACCGGATGAGTGCTACTACGGGCCCGAAGATTTCTTCGCGCGCCACGCGGCACGCGTTACTCACCTCGCCGAATACGGTGGGCTCAATGAAGTATCCGGCACGCTCGAGCCGCCGGCCACCCGTCAGAATCTTCACGCCTTCGGATCGCGCGATGTCGAAGTATCCCATGATCTTGTCGAATTGCATCTTCGAGGCCACTGGGCCGAGCTGCGCCTTTGGATCGAGCGGATCGCCCGCGATCAGCTTACGTGCCTGGGTCACCATGCGATCGGCTACCGTGTCGTACACACTCGCTTCCACCAGCACCCGTGAGCCTGCCATGCAGGCCTGACCTGTTGCGGAGAAGATGCCGGCCAGGGCTCCATTCACCGCACTGTCGAGGTTGGCGTCGGCGAAAATGATGTTCGGGGATTTGCCGCCGAGCTCGAGAGAGGTACGCGCAAAGCGCTCGGCCGCGGCATGCGCGATCTTGCGGCCGGTGGCCGTGGAGCCGGTAAACGCGATCTTGTCCACGCCCGCGTGGCTGACAAGTGCGTTGCCCGCCGGCTCGCCGTAGCCGGTGACGACATTGACGACGCCTGGCGGGAAGCCCGCCTTCTCGATCAGCTCCGCCAGGATGAGTGTGGAAGTCGGCGTGATCTCCGAGGGCTTGATCACCATCGTGTTGCCCGCCGCGAGGGCCGGCAGGAGCTTCCAGCCGAGCAACACGAGCGGCGCGTTCCACGGCGTGATCGCCGCCACTACCCCGAGCGGCTCTCGCACCGTATAGGTATGCGTGTTCGGCACACTGGCTGGAAGAGTCATGCCGTGCAGGGTCTCGGCGAGACCTGCGTAGTAGTAACATGCCTTGGCGATGGCCGCGGTGCCTGGCTGCATCTCACGAATGAGACGGCCATTTTCCCAGACCTGGTGCCGAACGAGTGAATCGAGATTGCTCTCGATGAGTGCGCCTAGCTTGCGCAGCAAAGCGGCGCGCTGTCCCGCGAGCGTCTGCGGCCATCCGCCCGTGTCGAAGGCCCGGCGGGCGGCCGCGACCGCGCTGTCTACGTCTTCCGCGTTCGCGCGCGGAACGCTGCCCCAGCTCTCCTCCGTGTAGGGGTCCACGCAAGCGAACGTCTGTCCGGATTGCGATGGCACCCACCGGCCGTCGATGAACATTGCAAACTGCCGCCCGGTCGCTTCGGTGGGGCGGCGCAGGGGAGCGGGGTTCATCGGCGTCTCCTCGGTCTCAATGTTTGCTCACGGGCTGCGTGTTCGCTGGAGCCGAAGCATGCTTGTTCTCGGCGCGGAATGCATCCCATGAAATGGAAACGATGTAAGCGTGGATGGTGTCGACGTCGGCGGGGCTCAGCACGTCATCCCACTGCGGCATGCCATTCGCACGCAAGAGGCCTTCCAGCACGATCTTCCGGAACAGATCGTGTTTCGCGCGATCCAGGCGGCGCAGATCGGGTGGATAGCCGCGCGGCATGTTGAAGTGGCACGCCGAGCAATTCGCCTCGAACAGCTCATGTCCGATCGCGACGAACTTCACGCTCGCCGTCTCCGCCGGCGGTTCCGGGATCGGGGGCTGAGGTAGTAGCGGTGGGGGAACGGGTACGGCTCCCCCGTCCAGCCTGAAAGCCAGGACACGTCCGGCGTTACCGTATTTGTACGCCGCGGTCCAGGGCGGCGGGGCGTAGGTCCACGCGCCGCCGCCGATGGCGGCCATCACTACGATGTATTGCACGCCATCGATGGAATACGTGGCCGGCGCGGCGACGATGGACGAACCCGTGTCTATCTCCTGCAGTACCTCGCCGGTTTCGTCGTTGAACACGCGTAGCTTCCCGGTGGTGCTGCCGGCCACGACGATGCCGCCGCCCGTTGCCAGCACTCCGGCGCGATCATCGGGGCCTGCCGTCTCGAAATTCCACACGGCCTGCTGGCGCACCGGATCCCAGGCGCGCAGGTACGACCGCTGCTTTGGGTCAGGGTAGCCGCTGGTGAACTCGCCGCGGCGAATGGCTGCGGCCACCGGTCCCGGCATGTTGTCTGCGGTGATGCCGGGATTAGGGAACGCGCGCTCCTCGCCGGAATTGTGCAGTCCGGGCCGGTACTCATGGCCGGGGTGCGTGTCGAACAGGAAATTGCCGGCCTCGAGCACTGGGATATAGACAAGCCGTGAGCGTGCGCTGTACGCCATGGGCTGCCAGGAGTGCCCGCCCAGCGAGGAAGGGAAGATGAGCTTCGGGCCGCGGGAGTAGTCGGTCGTCTCGCGGTTCAGGGTGGCGGCGCCAGTCTGGGGATCGATGGCCTTCGCCCAGGTTTGCGGCACAAAATTGCGGGCAGAGATGAACTGGCCGGTCTGCCGGTCGAGCACATAGAAGAAGCCATTCTTCGGCGCCTGCAGCAACACCTTGCGCCGCCTGCCGTCGATCTGAAGGTCCGCGAGGATCATCGGCTGTGTGGCGGTGTAGTCGAACGCGTCGGCCGGCGTTTCCTGGAAGTACCACACGAGGCGCCCGGTGTCCGGATTGATCGCCAGGATTGACGTGAGGAACAGGTTGTCGCCGCCCGAGGGGCTGCGCTTCGCCTGGTTGTAGAGCGCAGCATTGCCGGTGCCCACGTAGAGCAGATTGAGCGCGGGATCGTAAACCATGGCGTCCCACGCCGTGCCGCCGAGCCCCACGTCCCACCGACTGTGCGGATCCCACGTTTTCGCGGCCATTTCGAGCTCCGGATGCTCGAACCCTTGGGCGGGGTCGCCCGGCACGGTGAAGAAACGCCAGCGCAGCTCGCCGGTGTCGAGATCCCACGCGCTCACGTAGCCACGCGCGTCGAATTCCGCGCCGCCATTTCCGATCACTACGACCTTCCCTGCGATCTGCGGCGCGCCGGTGATGGTGTAACCCCGCTTCTTGTCGATGAAGGTGTCCACTTGCCACAGCAGTCGACCGTTCGCGGCATCGAGCGCGATCAGGCGCCCGTCGAGCGCGCCGACGTACACCTTGCCCCGCCACACAGCCACACCCCGATTCACGGCGTCACAACACGCTTTTCGCAGTGCCTGGCCGTCTACCTTCGGATCGAAAGTCCAAAGCTCCTTGCCTGTGCGCGCATCCAGCGCGAATACGCGGCCAAATTCGCCAGATGCATAGACGACGCCGTCGACTATGATCGGCGTGGCTTCGAGTCCGCGCCGGGTTGCAGTCTTGTACTCCCAGGCGAACCCCAGCCGTTTCACACTGTTGCGATCGATCTGCTGGAGCGCAGAGTAGTGGCTCATGCCCACGTCGTTCCCAGTGGTGAGCCACTGCGATGAATCGTTTTTGGCCAGGCGCCCGGCATCGATCCAGCCAGTGGTTTGCCGGGTGGTCTGCGCTGCGGGCGCCGCAGGCGCCGCGGAGCCGCCGCAGCCGTCCATGCAGGCGATAGCCGCGGCGATCGCGACGACCGAACGGCGCCATTGGAATTCGCGAGTCACACGGTGTCCCCTGCGGGAATCTTCACGCGAGCCGCCGCGTGCTGTCCACTTTCTGGCAAGATCGATGAGACTGACGGCGGCAGGTTGGGCGATTACCGTTCAGTTCAGTGAGCGAATCTCATGGATTGACCGTCGCGCCCGGCCTCGCGGGAGAGCTACAGGATATGAGCGCGGATATTCCGGGCATGAACGCATACCCTGCACGAGCCGAGGCCTGGTACGCCGTAGTCGTGCTCTATCTCGCGTACACGCTCGCGTTCGTGGATCGCCAGATCATGGCATTTCTGGTCGGCCCGATCCGGGCGGACTTCAGACTGACGGACTTCGAATTCAGCCTCATCCATGGTCTCGCGTTCGTCATCTTTTACTCCACACTCGGTATTCCCATCGCGCGCCTGGCGGATCGACGCAATCGGCGCAACCTCGTCGCCGCGGGCGTCGCCCTGTGGAGCGTAATGACCTCACTGTGCGGTCTTGCCGGCAGCTATCGGCAACTGTTCGCCGCGCGCCTGGGCGTGGGTGTTGGCGAGGCCGCGCTGTCGCCATCGGCCATTTCGATGATCTCGGACCTGTTTCCGAAAGACAAACGCGCGCTCCCGATCAGCCTGTACTCCGCTGGTGTACATGGCGGAGCCGGGCTTGCCAGTATCTTCGGGGGACTCGTCGTTACGTATGCGTTGAGCGGTGCTACGCAGAGCATACCGTTCATCGGAGCGTTGAAGCCCTGGCAAGCCGCACTGATGCTGGTGGGATTACCCGGGCTACTCGTGGCTCTGCTGTTGCTTAGCGTAAAGGAGCCGGCGCGCAAGGAGCGACACGTGGCGGCCGGTGACGTGAGCTTGCGTGAGCTGTTCGCCTACGTGCGCGCGAACGCACTCGTCTATGCCACGCTCATGATGGGCGCGGCGTTTGCCGCGCTCGCAAGCTACGGCGCCTTCGGATGGGTTCCCGCGATGTACGCGCGCCGCTTCGGCTGGTCTGCGGCGCAGATCGGGGTCGCCTTCGGGGTCGTCACCCTGGTGTTTGGAACCGGCGGCCTGCTGCTCGGTGGCCTGCTCGCGAGCCGCATGACGGCAGCGGGTCACAAGGCGGCGTACTCGAAACTCATGATATTCAGCATGGCAGGGGCCATCTTCCCGGCCGCGTTGCTCGTTGCAGTGAATAGCCCGTACTGGACACTGGGGTGTCTGGCATTGCTGGTGGTCTTCATGAGCGCGCCGATCGGCCTGGTGCAGACGGCGCTCCAGGCGATCACGGCAAACGAGATGCGCGCACAGGTGATTGCGATATACCTGCTGGCGGTGACACTCATAGGCACAGCCATAGGCCCATCGGCCGTGGCCCTGATGACGGACCAGTACTTCCACAATGACGCGGCGGTCGGTTCTTCGATCGCCGTCGTCGCCTCGATTGCGGCGGCACTCAGCGCAGTCGTGTACTCGCTCGGCGTCGGCGCGTACGAACGCAAGATGGAGATGAGTCATGCTTGAGCTCAAGCGGTGGCACTGCACGGCTGCGCTGTTGGCGGTCGCCGGTCTCGGTGGCTGCGGTCAACAAGCCGCCGATGCCAACCTCACGGCGGAAGTGACGGCTCTGCGGCATGAACTGTATCAGGTCAAAAGACAGGCCCAGCGCGCGGACGACTACATCGCCATCAGCAATCTGCAGCGGGCGTACGGCTACTACACCGACAAGGCGCTGTGGGACCAGGCTGCGGACCTGTTCTCGCACGATGCCACGCTCGAGATCGCCGGGCGCGGTGTGTTCATCGGTAACGATCGCGTGCGGCAATATCTGAAGGTACTGCCCGGGATGGCCGAGGGCACGGTATTCATTCATCTGCAGTTGCAACCGGTCATCAACATTGCTGCCGATGGCAAAGCGGCGAACGGTCGTTGGCGCGCGCTCACGCATTTCGGGCAGGTCGGCAAGCGTTCGCAGATGGGCGAGGGCGTCTACGAGAATGCCTACATCAAGGAAGATGGCATCTGGAAGATCAGCAAGCTCCACTACTATCCAGACTATATGGTGGACACTCGCGACGGCTGGCTGAAACCCGGCGAAGCTCTGCAAGGGCCGTTCGGGAATCTGCCTCCCGACCGGCCTCAAACAGAGCAGTTCCGGATGTATCCGGGCGTGTACATCCCGCCGTTCTCGTACAGCAATCCCGTCTCGGGAAGACGCTGAGGAGCCGGCGATGCCGAACAGGTTTTTCGAGCAAGCGAGTGGACACATGTGGCATCGGGTTGTCGCAGCAGTGACGCTTGCTGTCGTCTTCGCGGCTCACGGGGCGCGGGGGTTCGCGGTGCATGCCGCGCAGACCCCCTCTGCAGAGACGCGTGCATCGGTCGATTCACGGTTGAACCGGCTCGAAGCGGAAGTCACCGCCGCCGAAGACCTCGCCGCTATCAAACGGCTGCAGCGCATCTACGGCTACTACGTCGATAAGGGGATGTGGGAGGACCTCGGCTCGTTCTTCACCGAGGATGCCGTGGCGAACTATCCCGCAGGCACTTTCGTGGGACATGACAGCATTCGCCAGCACCTCTTCATGAATGTAGGCGGCCGCAAGATGGGCGAAGTTGGACTGGGCGACAACCGGCTGTACAACCATATGAATATCCAGCCCGTGGTGCACCTCGACCCGGGCGGCAAGACGGCCAAGGGCCGCTGGCGGGCATTCGCCACGTTCGGCAGCGTGGGTGGCGGTGCCACGTGGGCCGAAGGGGTGTACGAAATGCAGTACGCCAAGGTGAATGGCGTCTGGAAGTTCAGCAGGCTCGATTACTACTCGGGGTTCGGCGCGCCCTACGCAACGGGCTGGGGTACTCCGGCTGGGCCGGGCGCGCCGCGGGCAGGCGGCCCGCAAACGGGCGCATCAGCGCCACCGGTCCGTCCGCGGCGCGTGCTTGCGCATCCGGCGGATCGCGAGCGCAACATGGCCTGCGACGGTTTCCCGGCCGCATGCATCGCGCCCTTCCACTACGAGAATCCCGGCACATTGGCGGGCGGCACTGCTTGGGACGCCTCGACGATGCTTGCGAGCGTCAGGGGCGGCGGTGACGTGCGCAGACGGGCGGCCGATCTTGCGCATCGCGCGACACTGCTGCGTGACGAAACGGAAGTTGAAAATCTCCAGCGCGTCTACGGTTACTACCTCGATCGCGCCATGTGGGACCAGGTGGCAGACCTGTTCGCCGATCAGGGCACCATCGAAGTGGCTCAGCAGGGCGTGTACGTCGGCAAGCAGCGTGTGCGTGAATTTCTGGGCACCCTGGGCCGTCATGGGTTGGTCGATGGCTGGCTCAACGATCACATTCAGCTTCAACCCGTGGTCGACATTGCAGCAGATGGCAAGACCGCGCGCGTTCGTAGCCGCGAATTCGCGATGACCGGCAAGTTCGGGGGACAGGGATTCTGGAGCGAAGGCATCTACGAGAACAAGTATGTGAAGCAGAACGGCGTGTGGAAGATCCAGTCGCTGCATTTCTATCCCACGTTCATCACGGATTACGACAAAGGGTGGGGGAAGGATGCGCAGCCGGCCCCGGGCCTCAATGCGCTACTGCCGCCGGACCGTCCTCCGACCGAGGTGTACAACATCTATCCGAAGCAGCACATTCCGCCATATCATTACCGCAATCCCGTCACGGGTGAGCCGCCGCACTATCCGACGATCGGCGGTCCGGATGCGAAACTTGCGGCGGAAAAGCTCGAGCCGAAGGCGAAGCCCTTCAACGCGGGGCGCGCCACGGATGTTGAGGCAACGCTTGCTCAAGCCGAGCGCACCGTCGCGCGCGTGAAGGATTTCCACGAGCTCGACAATCTCGAGAGCGCATACGGGTATTACCTCGACAAGAATCTCTGGAACAACCTCGCTGACCTGTTCTCGCAGGATGGCTCCATGGAGCTGGCACAGCGCGGCGTATACAAGGGTCGGGAGCATGTGCGCACGTTCCTGCAGCAAGTGTTCGGGCGCGGGCATGAAGGTCCGGTTGAAGGCCAGCTCGGCAATCACCTGCAGATGCAGCCCGTCATCCACGTGGCGGAAGACGGCAAGAGCGCGAAAATTCGCGTCCGCATGATGCAACAACTGAGCTTCGGTTCGGGCGCGGCGATGGGCGCGTCGGTATACGAGAATGAAGCCGTGAAGGAAGACGGAGTGTGGAAGTTCCGCACGGTGCACACGATGAATACGTTCACCGCGAGTTACGATGCCGGCTGGACGAAGACAACGAGCACCGGTGTGCCGGGGCCGAGCAAGGATCCTACGCCGGATGCACCTCCCACGCTGGTGTTCAGGATATTCCCCGTGGTCTACGACATTCCATTTCACTATTCGAACCCGGTTTCGGGGCGCACAGCGCTGCCGCCCCTCGAGCACATCGCGGCGCTTCAGAACCTGGAGGGCGGCATGATCGGACGCACTGCGAAGGCTTCGTCCGACGCAGCCGGGCAGGCGACGGCCGTAGCGGGCGCAGGTGCACCCGCGAACGTGACCGCCGAGCGGCTGCTGAATGCGGCGTCCGAGCCCTCGCAGTGGATGACCTACGGTGGTAACTACGAGGAGCAGCGCTACAGTCGCCTCTCCCAGATCAACCAGAACAACGTGAAGCAGCTCGGTCTCGCGTGGTTCGCGGACTACGACACCCATCTGCAGCAGACCGCTACACCTCTGTTCATCGATGGTGTCATCTACGTATCCACAGCGTGGAGCAAGGTCTATGCGTTCGATGCGCGCAGCGGCAGGCAGCTCTGGCAGTACAACCCCAAGGTTCCCGGTGAGTGGGCAGCGAAGGTGTGCTGCGGGCTCAAGAACCGGGGCGTCGCCGCGTGGAACGGCAAGATCTACGTCGGTACGCTGGATGGTCGCTTGGTGGCGATCGATGCGAAGACGGGCAGCGAGGTCTGGTCCACGCTGACCATCGACAAGAGCCAGCGCTACTCCATCACCAGTGCGCCGCGTGTGGTCAAGGGCAAGGTGCTGATAGGCAACTCCGGCGGGGAATACGGCGTTCGGGGCTACCTTGGCGCCTATGACGCGGAGACGGGGAAGCCGGCCTGGCGCTTCTACACGGTGCCCGGCAATCCGAACGATGGGTTCGAAAACGAGGCGATGAAGAAGGCCGCTGCGACCTGGAGCGGCGAGTGGTGGAAGCTCGGCGGCGGCGGTACGGTGTGGGACGCGATTGTCTACGATCCGGGCACGGACCTCGTGTACTTCGGCACGGGCAACGGCACGCCCTGGAATCAACGGAAGCGTGATCCCTCGGGCGGAGACAACCTATATCTCGCGTCTATCATCGCGTTGAAGGCAGACACCGGCGAATACGTCTGGCATTACCAGACTACCCCGGCCGACACCTGGGACTACGATGCCGTAAGCCCGATGACGATTGCGAACCTGACGCTGGATGGCAAGGAACGCCACGTCGTCATGCAGCCGTGCAAGAACGGTTTCTTCTATGTACTGGATGCCGCCAGCGGCGAGTTGCTGCGTGCGGACGCCTTCACTCAGGTCAATTGGGCCGATGGTGTAGATCTGAAGACGGGACGTCCTCGGGTCCGGATGGAGGCGCACTACAAGGTCGGCAAAGTCTTCAATGGTCTGCCTGGAGCGCAGGGCGCGCACGCCTGGCACTCGAATGCCTACAGCCCTGAAACCGGACTCCTGTATATCCCGACGCAGCACGGGTACTTTCCCTGGGTGGAAGACCCAAACTACGCCCCGAGCGATGTCGGGTACAACCTCGGCATCGACTTCGACGCGCGCTTCACGTACTACCGCGACCACACCGATGTACCGAGCGATTTTGTCGGCTTTCTCCAGGCTTGGGATCCGGCGACGGGCAAGCAGGTCTGGCGAGGCGAGCCGAATCAGGGCGCGACCGGCGGCGCCCTCGCCACGGCCGGCGGGCTTGTGTTCCAAGGCGGCGGCAGCTCACAGGAGTTCCGGGCGTACGACGCCCGAACCGGCGAGAAGGTTTGGAACATGCAGGCGCTGACCGGTGTCTTTGCCGGCGCGATCAGCTATTCGCTCGACGGTCAGCAATTCATCGCTATCAGTGCTGGAGGCGACCAGACGGGCGGTTATTACGCGCCCAACTATTCGCGGTTGCTGGTCTTTGCCCTGAACGGCAAAGCGCAGCTGCCGCCGCGGCAAGAGTACACGCCGCCACCGCTCACGCCGCCGCCGGCGACGGCCGCACCCGAAATCGTCCAAGCGGGTCAGCACAAATATTCTCAGTACTGTACGGCGTGCCATGGCGAAAACGGGCAGACGAGGAGTGGCAACTTCCCGGATCTCACCCGCACGCCACTGCTGCATACTCAGGAAGGCTTTGATCAAGTCGTGCTGAAGGGCGTTCTCGCCGAGAAGGGCATGGCTTCCTTTGCCGCGGTATTGAAGCCGGAAGGCACCCGGGCGATCCGAGCCTTCATCATCGCGCGGGCGAACGAGCTCAAGAACATGCCGCCGCCGAGCGAGCCGCCGCGTCCGCGCCAGGCGCATGAGGAATCTTCCCGTTAGGGACGCTCTGGAAGAGATTGCAGCGCAGGGCGATTCCCGGCTCGGCGAAGGCCCATGGCGAGGAGCGCCCCCCATCAGACAAAGGGGGCGCTGTATGCGACCCTCGTGATGCCGCTTCCGAAAATACCTGCCTTGTTTGCCTACTTATTTGGCGGGAGACGGATTCGTCGGGGGCGGGCTGCGATATCGGCCGACGTAGGCGGCCTTCGCGACCGTCTTCCCCTTCATCGCCGCCAGGAGTTCGGTGCGGCTTGCGGTCTCGGGAAGATCGAGCTTCGAATTCAACGCGTAAAGTTCAAAGACGTAGTGGTGATAGCGGGGGCCCGGAGGGGCGCCAGGACCCATGTAGGCGTTCTGGCCCATGAGGTTCTTGCCCGTCACCGAGCCCTCGGGCAGCTTGCCTTCCGGGACGCCGTTCGCCGCTGCCGGAATGTTCCATGCGACCCAGTGCAGTACATCATCCGTGCCGCCGCCGATGGCGACATCGAGATCGTGAAGAATGATCGCATAGGTCACCGTGCCGTCGGGGGCATTGGAGAACTTGAAGTCCGGCTGAACGCCGCCACGACCGGCGTATTTCTGCGGGACGATGCCGCCGTCTTCGAATGCGGTGCTCTCCATCAACAGGGGTGGGAGTTTGAATCCCCCCCTTGGGCCGGCACCTTGTGCGAGCGCGGCATCGGTTCCGAGCAACATGAGCGCTAGGACAAAGAGCGTACTGAGGTACTTGGTAATCATGAAATCCCCTTGGGTGTCGTGGAATGGGCAGCGAAGCTTAACGCGATTTGCCTATCGATCTGAGTTGCCAGATCAATCTGGTTCGCGACCGCGAACAGCTCGCGGATCAGAGGGGCTACCGGCTCGCGATCGGCAGCGACGAGCCCCAGCACGTGAGAGGCATCAGGTTCGATCAAGGGCAGCGCGATGACGTCGCCCTGCTGGGGGAGAAGCAGTAGAAACGTGTGCGGAGCGACCGTCGACCAATAGGGCTCACCGTCGGCGAGTAAGATTCCTTTCCAACCAAGTAATCCGCCCCTATGAGCGCTGCCGTCCATTCGTCCTGTGACGTCGCCGCCGCGCGATGCGCCAAACGCGCAGCGAGGTCCGCGCATCCTCGGCTCGTGCTCGCCGCCACCATCCTGGCCTCAAGCCTCGCCTTCGTTGACGGTTCGGTGGTCAACGTCGGCTTGCCGGAGATCGGTCGGAGCCTCGTTGCTGACGCTGAGGCGCTGCAGTGGGTTGTGAATGGATACCTTTTGCCTTTGAGCGCATTGCTGCTTCTTGGCGGCGGGGCGGGCGACCGCTTCGGCCGCCGTCGGCTTCTCATCATCGGCACCTCACTGTTCGCGCTTGCCTCACTTGGCTGTGCGTTGGCACCGGGACTAGCCGGGCTGCTTGCTGCCCGGGCGCTTCAGGGCGTTGGAGCGGCTATGCTGATGCCCAATAGCCTGGCGATTCTAGGAGCGGCCTTCGGTGGTGAGGCGAAGGGACGCGCGATCGGCGTGTGGGCTGCGACAGGCGCGGCCATGGGGGCGGCCGGCCCCGTGCTGGGCGGCTGGCTGGTCGACCTGGGTAGCTGGCGCGCCATGTTCCTCATCAACCTGCCGCTGGCCACGGCGGCCATCGCTCTGGCCTGGCGGTATGTTCCACACGATGAGGACGGGAGTGGCCAACCGCTCGACTTGGCCGGTGGGCTGCTGGCGACGGTCGGACTTGGAGCCCTCACTTGGGCGTTGACGGTCGGCTCGAGTCCGAGCGGCTGGACCGCCAAGGCCCTTGTCATGGTGTTCGTCGCGCTGATCTTGCTAGGGGTCTTCGTGCTCGTTGAAAAGCGACGCGGCGACCGCGCCATGATGCCCATTGCGCTGTTTGCGAAGC
>FTDY01001224.1_pt1 | contig 16823 bp, 15 predicted proteins | sample 1640031 | NCBI WGS metagenome assembly FTDY01 (sample SAMEA3914816, study PRJEB12502) | metagenome | biome: forest; material: soil | place: USA | collected 2011-09-16 | depth 0.3 m
GCATCGGGCGGAGTGGGCAAGATCATGGGGCCGCTCGCGCTGGGCCTCATTGCCGGCACCGGAAATCTCGTGACCCCGAAGGCGACCGCTGCTGCCGTCGAGCCGGCGTTTCTGTTTCTCGCCGGCTGTTGCCTCGTCGTCGGGCTGAGCTACAGCCTCCTGGGGATCGAGACGGATCGCAGGGCACTGGCACTGGCATGAGGCATCGATGAGCCCAGCGCGACGCAAGTCGAGCCGCAGGCCGGTCCGCGCGATCGCGCGCCCGGGTGAGCTGGTGATGGATCGAAACGCCAGCGTTCCTTTCCTGATGATCGCGATCGGCAACAAGGTGGTCGCGAGCGCCTCGCAGCTCTACATGCGTCACTTCGGCCTTGGCATCATGGAGTGGCGCGTCATGGCCTTGCTCGCGGCCGATCCCGACATCACCGGCAAGGACATCTCGAGGCTCTCCGGCGTCACCGCCGGGAGCGTCAGCCGCGCGATCAACTCACTGAACAAGGGTGGGCACCTCGAAGCAAGCAACGATCAGTCCGACAAGCGCCGCACTTTCCTGAGACTGACCTCCAGGGGACTTGCCTTGCACGACCGCGTCATTGTCAGCTCCCTGGAGCGCGAGAGGCTGCTGCTGTCGGGCTTCTCCCCGGTCGAGCATCGGGCGCTGCTCGGGTACTTCAGGCGCCTCATGGCCAACGTTGCGCTCGTGAGCGCCTACCACCCCGGTGCATTCTCATGAGAAATCCTCCCGGCGTTTCCGCGTCCGACTTCGCCGCTGCGGTCATGCAGTGGCAGGCGGCCGTCGGAAAGAATTGGGTCTTCACCTCGGATGAGGATCTGGATCTCTACAAGGATGCCTATTCGCCGCATTGGGGCGAGCCCGAGGATCGAGTGGCCTCCGCTGCAGTGGCTCCCGCGCGCGTCGAGGAGGTCCAGGAAGTCGTCCGCATCGCCAATCGTTTCCGGATTCCCATCTATCCCATCTCGACCGGCAGGAACCTCACATACGGAGGCTCTGCGCCGGTGTACTCCGGCAGCGTCGTGATCGACTTGAAGCGGATGAACCGTGTTCTGGAGGTCGATGAACGCAACGCCTGCGCCCTCGTGGAGCCCGGCGTGAGCTACTTCGATCTGTTTCGCCACATCCGGGAAAAGAAGCTGAAGCTCTGGATCGACTGTCCGGATCCGGGTTGGGGGAGTCCAGTGGGAAATTCCCTGGACCACGGCGCCGGCTACACGGGAACCCCGTATCGCGATCATTTCGATGCGCACTGCGGGATGGAGGTCGTGCTGGCCAACGGGGAGCTCGTCCGAACGGGCATGGGCGCGCTGCCGGATGCGCAGACGTGGCAACAGTTCAAGTACGGCATGGGTCCGATCGTCGACGGCCTGTTTGCACAATCCAATTTCGGCGTGGTGACGAAAATGGGATTCTGGCTGATGCCAGAGCCGGAGGCCGCCCTCGCGGTGACGGCGTCCGTCAGCCGCTATGCAGACTTCACGCCATTCTGCGACACGCTGATCGGCCTGATGTATGCGGGTCTGGTGCAGTCGCAGACCTCCATTTCCACTCCCGTGCTGAATGGTCCGCTCGATCCGGAGTTTGCCGAGCGGCTGCAGAGCTGGAACGAGGCCCGACCGGCCGCGTTGGAGGAGTACGCGCGCCGCCGAGGAGTGCCGGTCTGGAGCGCTCCGTTTGTGTTCTACGGTGCGGAGAAGGTGATCCGCGCTCAGTGGGAAGTCGTACGAGAGCGTCTCGGCGCGATACCCGGCACCCGCTTCACCGAAGAGCCCGTCCTGAGATTTCCCCTGTCGGACGAGCAAGTGATGCGCGTGGCGGACACGGCGCGTTTAGGCATTCCCAGTTTGGCCTACTTTGCATCCCGGCGCGCGCCCGGCCAGCCGCCGCTGGAAGGGCACATCGACTTCTCACCGGTCGTCCCCATGCGCGGTGAGGCGATCCTGGAGGCGCTCAACGTGTTTGGCAGCCTGTTCGCGCAGATGGGAATCGTGCCCTTGGGCGGCCTGCCGCTGTTCTACCACACCCGCACCGCGACGATCATCTATGCAATTCCAACAGGGCGGGATGCCCAGACCAACCGCAAGGCCCGGGAAGCCATCTCAAAGGCCATCGAGGCAGGAGCGGCGCACGGCTGGGGAGAGTATCGGATTCATCCCGCGTACATGGACAAGGCCATGGGCGTGTACAGCTTCAACGATCACGCGCTGCTGCGCCTGCAGGAGCACCTCAAGGACGCGATCGACCCGAATGGAATCCTCTCGGCCGGCCGGTACGGAATCTGGCCCAAGCACCTGCGCAAGGAGCGCGCGTGAAACGACTCGCTGAGACTGCGCGCGTGAAGCGACTCGCTCTGGCGGCGCTCCTGGCGTTCGGCAGCGCCTGCATCCCGGCCGCGGCTCAACCGCCGATCTCATGGACTCTCTTCCCGAATCCTCCGCCGGGGAGTGGCGGCAAGGAGCCTGCCGGCGGCGGCGCCGCCGCCTTCCACAGAGCGTGCTCGGTATGTCACGGCGCCCCGAACAGCCCCGGCACCGTCTCACTCGGCGCCAAGTACCAAGGCGTCAAGCCTGCCATGCTCGAGCAGCGAACCGACCTTACGCCCCAGGTGGTCTTGTTCTACATCCGTCAGGGCGTGGCCATGATGGCGCCGTTCAGGAAGACGGAGCTCAGCGACGCCGATGCCACTGCGATCGGGGCGTACCTCTCCAGGAAGGATCGCTAGCTAGATAGCCTGGCCGGCTCCGGCCACAACGTGAACGCGCGCAGTCGCAGCTGAATCGCCGCTCAGGAAAGCAATTACACTTGCAGATGAAAGACTTAAGCCCATGCTGGACGCCTCTCGCATGACGGGCGCGGAAGATGCCGACAAACACTCGCCGGTGGCGCAAGCGGTGAACGCAAGGCCGCTGCTCGAGAAGAGAAGCGGCACAGGAGAGATGGCGATGAAGGCTCGATCTGCGGTTTCCAAAGGCGGCGCGCTGATGATGCTCGCCTTTGCCGGCATCGCCTCAGGGCAGGCGCCGCCCCGGCAGGCGGCCGCTCAAGCCGCTCCTCCGGGTGGGAGCGGCAACCCTGTCCTGACCGGCCAGCCGGAGTTGCCGCCGGCGACTCTCACGCCGCAGCAACGCGGCGACCCGGAAATTCTGGCGCCCGGCTTCATTTTCCGCCGTGAGCCGGCCAAGCCGGTATCGGAGCCCCCGCCGGCAGGTGTCCAGCCTCTGCCTGTGGATCTTTTCAGCTCCAGGAATTTCTACAAGGACAAGGCATCATGGATGGATCCCCGCTACTACCGCTGCAACACGCCGCGCCAGATGGTCGAGGCGATGTGGGAGCGGGGGCGCATGGGCCCCGATCCGCCGACCTCCGCGTCGTGGGGGGACTGCAGGATCGACTATCCGCACGAGCGGATCGTAAGCCCTTATCCGTACAAGAACGCCAAGGAGCAGTACGAGGCGCTGCTCGCCCAGGCCAAGGCGCATGGCGGCCCAACGATCTACACCAAGGCCACGACGCCCGATTGGGACGGCTTCTACATCCGCGATCCGAATGGCTCGGACTCGCCCGGCTTCACCGGCCCCGACCGTTTGGCGGCCGGGCCGGGGCGCGGGGAGCGTTGGCAGTGGGGCGGCATCGAGCAGGCGCCGACGGTGCTTGCGCTCCTCACCCCGGAGTACCAAAAGCGCTATGTGCAGATGCTCTACCACGAGACGGTGAACAACTCGAAGCAGTGGAACGCCGCCTTCTGCATGCCGGAAGGCTTCATCCGCTGGTGGGCGGCCTCCTCGCGTGGCGGCAATTTCGAGGTGAGCATCACGCCCACGAGGGTCGAGTTCCTCTCTGGGATCGCCGACAACTTCCTGCGTGAGGTGCTGATCGGCCGCGAGCACGTGCAGAAGGTGCCGCAGTGGTACGGCGAGACTGTGGGCTTCTGGGACGGCGAGACCCTCGTCACCTGGACCGCGCACGTCCAGGGGTGGACCCAGCACACCCTGTTCGAGTTCTCGAGCCGAATCGAGACGGTCGAGACCTTCAAGCCACTCTACAGCGCGGATCACAAAGTGATCGGCCTCGAGCACGAGGCCGTCTGGTACGACCCTGAGGCGCTGGTGCGGCCGGTGCGGCTCAAGGACCGCTTCGTGCAGCGCGCCCCCGCCGGGGACCCCACGGCCCGCTTCACTTTCATCGAGTGCCTCTCCAACATCCAGAATGTGAACGGGCGACCGCAGCAGCTCACCAAGGGAGACCCGAACTTCATCGATTACTATGGGCGGCCTTGGGCGCAGAACTGGGAGAAGTGGTTTGAGCAGGGCTGGGAGAAGCCCGAAGAGGACGCCGCTCCCAAGGACGTGCTGGACATCTTCAAGTAGGCGCAAGGGCGTTCCGGGCGGCGGAAGCCCCGGCGGTGCCAGGCGGGGCCGTTGAGCAGCCACGAGAGCGAGGAGACCCATGGTGAAGATGCAATCGATGAGACGGGCAGCGGTGATCGCATCGGTGGCGGCTGGAGTCGCAGCCGTTCCAGCCCTGGCGCATCACTCGTTCGCCATGTACGACCAGACGAAGACGCTGACGTTGACGGGGGTGGCGACTCAGTTCATCGCCCAGGCCAACCACGCTGAGCTGCACTTCTACGTCATCGACTCCGGCGGCAAGCTCGTGAAGGACAAGGACGGCAAGAACGTCGACTATGGCGTGGAGATGGCCGGAGCGGCCGCGATGGCTCAGCAGGGCGTCACTGCCGAGAGCTTCCGGCCCGGGACCATCTTCAGCATCAAGGTGAATCCGATGCGCGATGGCCGCAACTTCGGTTCGCGGGCCGGCGGTAGCGCCATTGCCAAGTGCCCGTGGAAGGTCCCGCCGGCCCCCGGCAAGACCTGCGACACCGTCAAGGACAGCGAGCTGGTCGGCGGCGCCGCGTTCTGAAGAACGAATCAGGCGCGGATCTGCGCGCGCACAAGCGCCAGATGCTTAGCCCTCCCTTCGAGCCTCTACGGAAAAGCTGACATGAAGGATCTTGCGGACTGGCTCTCCACGACCTGGCTCAGCGTCCTGATTCAGCGCAACGAGAGCTGGGTGATCCCCACGACCCAGTCGATCCACATCATCGGCGTCAGCATCGTCCTCGCCTGCGTGTTGATGATGACGCTGCGCGTGCTCGGCATCGCCGGAGCCGATCGCACACTGCTGCAGACACAGCAGCGTTTCGGGCCGTGGCTGACGGGCGCTCTGCTGGTGCTGCTCGCGACCGGCCTTGCGCTCGTCGTCGGCGAGCCGTCACGGGAGCTGTTGAGCTTCTCTTTCTGGCTGAAGATGATTCTCGTGGCTTGCGGTGCGGGCCTCGCCTGTTGGTTTCAGCTCTCGGTGCGACGGCGTGAGCGGGCCTGGGAGAGCCTCCTTCTGCATCGGGCTCGGGTGCGCGTCCTGGCAGCTGCGGCCCTTGTCATCTGGATCGCCATCATCTTCCTCGGCCGCTTCATCGCCTATGACCATATCTGGGGGTCCCTGTCCCGGTCCAAGGCCTAGGAGGGCGGATGTCAGATCAAGCCGAGCGGGGCGGGATGAGGATCGCATCCTGGCTGCAGTCGCTCGAGTCCATCGGCCTGGCGGAGCGCATCCGGCATTCGCTGTACCTCTTTCCGACCCTCGAGTCGATCCACGTGGTCGCCCTGGGGCTGGTGTTCGGGACCATCCTGGTCGTGGACCTGCGCATTCTCGGCATCGCCTCGACCGAACGGCGGTTCAGCCGCGTCTCGCGTGACATGCTGAGCTGGACCTGGGGAGCGTTCACGCTCGCAGCGCTCACCGGCTCGCTGATGTTCATCACCAACGCCCGAGTCTACGCAGACAACCTGTTCTTCCGCCTCAAGATGCTCCTCATCGTCCTGGCGGGTATCAACATGATCGTGTTCCAGCTCACCGTCGGCCGCTCGCGCGAATGGGACGAGGCTCGGCGCGCGCCGGCCTTGGGAATGACCTGCGGGATATTGTCGATCACGCTTTGGATGCTGGTGATCGGGATGGGCCGGACCATCGGCTTCACGACCACGGGTGCGGCGGACAAGGAGGCGCCGGCGACACCGAATCTCGACTTCGACTCCTTCCTGAACGCAGACCCAGCCAGCGCGCCGCCGACATCGCCTCAGGCCCGGTAGTCGATTGCCCCTGACGCGAAGGGATGCTCTGCAGTTACGGAATGAGATTGCCTTCGCTGCCTAAGCGCTTGAATCGCCAAGCTCGCGTCACGGCTGGGCGCAGGAATGCTATCCTCGCAACTATGACCGCAAAGAAAAACAGGCGCGTTCAGACACCGCTCGACCTCAACGGCGCGCTGACACTCCACCTCGAGCGGACCAGACGACTGGAACGACTGGTCGAGGAATCCCGCGTGAAACTGCGCGACGGCAATATCCGCGCAGCGAAGCGCCTCTACCAAGAGGCGACGACGATTCAGGAGCAGCTGCGCGCGATCGAGAGGGAGTTCAGGCCGAAGCGGCCCGAAGACCTGGCTGCCAACTGAAGCCGGATCGGATCGCGTTCACCGTCCAGTAACACGAACGCCATGCCCAGTCTCATCCGGGACGTCGGATAACCCGCAAATGCATCTCTTGGCACTCATCGCTGTGGCCTATGTCGCTGTGTCGTTCGCACTGTGCGGATGTTGGATTGCGTTTGTCGAAGTCACACTGGCGCTGCGTGCCGGCGGCCCGCTGATGTCCCGCACCGCGCCCCAGCGCTGACGCTTCAAGCTGATTGCCATTAATTGCGGCTGGAACAATGGCCGCCCGCACTCGTTTGCCCGGAAGGTTGACGGGAAAAGGAGGCGCACGATGCCTGGCGAATCCACTGTCGCGGTCCTGGTTGGAAGCCTGCGGAAAGAGTCCTTCAGCCGCAAGGCAGCGCATGCGCTGATGGCCGAGGCACCGCCATCGCTCGAATGCCGTATCGTCGAGATCGGCGACCTGCCTCTGTACAACGAGGATCTGGACGAAGGCAAGCCGCCGGACAGTTGGGCTCGATTTCGCGCCGACATCAAAGCGGCGGATGCCGTGCTGTTCGTCACGCCCGAATACAACCGCTCCGTTCCCGGGTGCCTCAAGAACGCCGTGGACGTGGCCTCGCGCCCGGCGGGCGAGAGCATGTTGGCGGGCCGGCCTGCCGCCGTAGTGAGCGTCACGCCCTACAACCTGGGCGCGTTCGGCGCGAATCACGCAATCCGCCAGACGTTCGTCTTCCTGAACATGCCGGTGATGCAGCAGCCCGAAGCCTATATTGCGCGCGCCGGCGAACTCTTCGACCCGAAGGGCAACCTCACCAGTGACGAGACACGGGAGTTCATCCGCAAGTTCATGGCGGCTTTCGCGCAGTGGATTGATCGAAATCGTGGCTCACGCACATTGCAAGACTTTGAGGGGTTCATGAAGCAGCGCGCGGACGCGGCGCGAGCCTACGTCAATGGCGACGCCGCGCCGCTCGATAAAATTGCGGCGCACAGCGGGCCTGCGAGCTTCTTTCCGCCGAACGGCGGCAGCGAGTACGGAGCCAGCACGGTGCTTGCCCGATACGACCGGGATGCGGGGAGCTTCAGCGCAGGCGGTGAAAGTGAACTGGAAGTGCTGCACTCGGCGGCGAGCGGCGATATCGCCTATTGGACCGGCTTTCAAGCCGCACGCGTAAAAATGGGTGGTGGCAGCGACCCCGTGCCAATGAAACTTCGGATCACGGAGCTGTTCCGCCGGATCGCCGGTGAGTGGAGGATGGTTCATCGCCATGCTGACCCGATGGCGGAGCCGAAGAAGCCCGACGCTCGAGCCGGCAAGTCCAGTTCCGAGCATCGGGAGAAGCGCGCCATAAGTCCATGATATTCCTAGGTCGGTGGCTGATGGCCACTGGCCCGCCAATCCCACCCAGGGCCACGCAAAGCCCAACCGACGTGGCGAAATTGAGACACGCGCGCGCGGGTTAAAGGACCCGGGTCACACTCTGGAGAGTGGCTCCGGCCTGCCTCATCGAAGTGCGCCGCATTGCTCAGCGGGTCGCCCAGCTCTTTGTTACATATCCGCACCGCACCGCAGCGGCTCATGCGGGTGGGCTTCGCATTGTTTCCGGAGTGAATTGGGGCAAACCGCGGGGGCGAGTTCATGTGGCGTGACGTCTTGACCTCGGCAATGTTCGTTGCAGCCGCCGTAGCGGCGGTCGGATGGATGAAGTCCGTCAGCAGCGCGCGGCGCGCGAAATCGCAGTCGGATGAGCTGGCCAGCGCATCCGTAATCCTGGAAGTCGAGCGGCGGATGCTGGAGCTCATCGCGAAGGGAGCGCCGCTGAGTGAGGTGTTGAATACCCTCACGGAGGCCATCGAGCGGATCTCGCCCGAGTCCCTCTGCACCGTCATGCTGCTGGACGAGGAGCATCGCGGACGGCTGTTGATGGCCTCGGGCCCGAGCCTCCCGCAAGCTTACCTGCAAGCCGCCAACGGGTTGGAAATCGGACCCGACGTGGGCGCGTGCGGGTCGGCGGCGTATCGGAACGAGACCGTCATCGTTGAGGACATCGCAACGGATTATCGCTTTGCGATTGCGCGCGACTTCGTCTTGAGTCACGGATTGCGCGCCTGCTGGAGTCAGCCGGTGCGCGACTCCAGGGGTGCAGTCCTGGGCACCTTTGCGACGTACCGGCGACATGTGGCAGGTCCACGCCCGGAGGAGCTGCGCATGGCACGCGTTGCGGCACAGCTCGCCGGCAATGCGATTGAGCGGATCCGCGGCCAAAAGCAATTGGGCGATGCCGTCAGGCGGCTGCATCTGGCCGAAAAAGTCGCACGGTTCGGAATCTGGGAAGCGGACTTCCAGAAGAACATCATCACCCTGTCGGAGGGCCTGGCCGCCCTGATGGAGCGCCCGTCGTCGCGTATCCAGCTGACGAGGGCGGAATTCGAGGCGATCGTCCATCCGGATGATCGCAGCGGCCTCTGGGCGGACAAGCGTCAATCACAGGCCAGCACCATACAGGACGAGTTCCGGCTCGTGCTGCCGAGCGGTGCGGTGCGGTGGATGCGCAGTCAATGGGGCTTTGAAGGCAGCTCGGTCCCCCCGACGCGCGCGACTGGCGCGATGATCGATGTGACCAACGAAAAGGACATGCTCGTGGAGGCTGAGCACGAGCGCGCGGCAGCCGAAGCCTCGGCGCGCGTTGCGCGCCAAGCCGAGCGCCTGGAGCAGGACCGCAAGATGATCCTGGAGCTGGTCGCGAATGATCAGCCATTGGAGCAAGTGGCCGCGACCATGGCGGATGCCGTGGCGAGCCACTTGCCTGGCTCTCTGTGTGCCATCCGCATTCAGGTGCCTGGCGATGAGCAGATCGCCCTCTATCCGAAATTTCCGCAGGCGATGGCCGAGGCGCTGAGCGCGATCCCGCTGGATTCGATCCGTGAGGCACTGTCATGTGCATCGATCGATCAGCTCTCCGACGCGCCGGAATGGCAGTTGTTCCTGCAGACGGCAACCTTACCTGCGCATCGTTTCTATCGTGTCGTGCCGGTTCTGCGCGAGGCGTGCCGGGCTGGAATCATCCTTTCCCTGTTCTCGGAGGACCGCGCCGATGAGGCCCAGCAGAAGCTGCTGGAGTCCTGGGGGCGCTTCGCGAGCCTCGCCGTGGAGCGGCGCGGCTTGTACAAGCAGCTGTCATTCCGGGCGCAGTACGACTCGTTGACGAATCTGCTGAATCGCGCCTCCCTGTACGAGCGCCTGGACGGATTGATGCGGTCAAACGGCCGGGGCCAGGCCGCGCTGGCCGTCATCTACCTGGATCTCGACTGCTTCAAGGAGATCAACGACACCTTTGGCCACAACAGCGGCGACCAGGTGCTGCAGCACGTTGCTACCCGGATCCTGCAAAGCGTTCGCCGAACGGATGTGGTCGCGCGCATTGGGGGGGACGAGTTCGTGATCGTTCTTCCAGGCGTCGCGGATCGAAGCGAGGCGCTTCAGGTGCGCGACACCATCCTGGCGGCGATCGCTCAGCCTGTGGAAGTGGATGGCCGGCTGCTGGCAATCGGAGCAAGTCTCGGCATCGGCATCTGTCCCATCGATGGAACCGACCCGGAGAGCCTGCTGAAGGTATCGGATCAAAGCATGTACCAGGTCAAGCTCACTCACCGCAGCCGTCGCGCCTTGCGAGCGCAGAGGCCGGACGATCCAGCCGCGGATCCTGTCCGCGGGAGCGCGGGGGCAGGCGCTTCAGGAAAATAGCTCGAGCGACGTCGAATGGACAACAGTACGCCTGCAGCCGGCTCACGGCCGGACACTCCTGCTGCAATCCGCAGGAGCGCGTTCCTGTCCGGCGCGCTGGTGAGCAGGCTCGCGCCGACGATTGCACTGCCATTCGCTTTCGGCTGGCTGGAATTCAAGGCTCAGCAGACCGGATGGCTTGGCACGCAAGCGGGGATCGCGCTGTTCGCGCTGGCGAATTCGCTGGTGATCGGCGTACTCGTCTGGGTGACGGCGCACTTCCTGCAGCGAAGCAGAATCAAGCGCAGGCGTGTGGAAGAGGCGATGCACGAGCACATGGAGCGCCTTGCCACGATCATCGCGCATGAGCCGGAGTGCGTGAAGGTCGTCGATGTCGCGGGTCGATTGGTGGAAATGAACCCGGCGGGCCTCGCCATGCTGGAAGAGGACTCCTTGCCTGACGCACAGCGACGTCACCTCATCGAATACATTCTTCCCGCCTACCGCACCCAGTTCGGCGATTTGCATCGGCGCGTCATGGACGGCGAGTCCGGCACGCTGGAGTTCGAGATGCAGGGAGCGCGAGGCACGAGGCGCTGGCTGGAAACGCACGCTGCGCCGCTCCGGGACAAGAGTGGAAAGGTCTGGGCGTTGCTCAGCATCACGCGCGACGTGAGTACCCGCAAGCGCGCCGAAGGCTCCCAAGCCCAAGTGCACCTGTTCCGCGATCTTCTGGATCGAACCAATGACCTCATCTACATCGCAGATGCACTCACCGGTCGGGTGCTCGATTGCAACGCCGCATTGCCACGGCGCCTCGGATATACGTACGAGGAGGTTCTGCGGATGGCGGTGTGGGATCTGTCCACCGCCGCCGGCGCGCCCGCCGATTGGACCGAGCGCGTCGCGCGGGTGCAGAAATCGGGGTCATACGTCATAGGAAGCGACTATCGGTGCAAGGATGGCACGGCGCTTCCCGTGGAGATCAGCCTCAGCTACGTCCACGAGCCGCAGCCGCTTCTCATCGCGGTTACACGCGACGTGACGGAGCGGCGGCTGCAGGAGGCCCGGGCGGCGCATTTCACGCGGGTCCTGAAGATGCAAAGCGCCATCCGCAGCGCCGTGCTGCGGATACGCGATCCCGATGAGCTGCTGCAGGAGGCTTGTCGCGTGGCGGCGGAGCTTGGAGCCTACGACAGCGCTTCCATCAGCATGGTGGATCCCGACGGCCGGCAGGCGCGCCCGAAGTATCGCGCTGGCCGCGGGGTGCCTACGCAACCCGAAGTGTTCTCCATTGGGGACGGCACCGAGCCGGATGCGAGCGTGACCGGCAGAGCGATTCGCACGGGCGAGCTCGTTCTGTGCAGTGACCTGCGCCATTCCGAGCCGAGAGTGCTGGGCCGGGAGGATCTGCTGAGTCGCGGAATGCGCTGGATGGTGGCGCTGCCGTTGACGGTCGAGGGAGCGCGCGTCGGTGCGCTCACCCTGGTGTCGACGAGCACGGAGCGCATACATGACGAGGAGCTGACGCTGTTGCAGGACGTGGCGGCGACGCTCGGTCTCGGGATACGGTCCCAGCAGCATGCCGACGCCGCGCAGTTCCTGACCTACTACGATCCGCTGACGGGCCTCGCCAAGCGAGCGCTCTTCTGCGACCACCTCAACGAGCTGATCCGTCAGCAATCGGCGTCCCTCGCGCACCCCGTCGTCGCCGTGCTGGACGTTCACGATCTAAGCGGGGTCAACGACACTTTCGGCCGCGCCTTCGGGGACGCCCTCATGCAGAAGGTAGCCGAGAGGGTGCGGCTCGCCGCCGAGAGCGAGCGGTCCGTCGGCCACCTGGGTGGCGGTACCTTTGCGCTGGTGATGCGGGAGCTGCCTGGCGTAGTCAACAGCGTCGCGGCGGTGATCGACACCGCAGTGTTCGACCAGCCCTTCGAGATTGACGGTCGCAGTCTTCGCGTCACGTGCCGCTCCGGGCTCGCGCGCTACCCCGGGGATGGGCAGGATGCCGCAACGCTCGTGCAGAAGGCCGAAGCGGCACTCAGGCAGGCCAAGGAGAGCGGCGAGCGCTATCTGCACTTCAAGCTGCAGATGCGCAGCGATGTAGCCAAGCGGCTGCAGTTGGAGCATGAGCTGCACGAGGCGATCGATGCGCAGCAGTTCGTCCTGTACTACCAGCCGCAAGTGAACATCGCGACGGGCCGGATCGAATCGGTGGAGGCGCTGCTGCGCTGGCGCAAGCCCGACGGACGGATCGCGCTTCCCGCGGAGTTCCTGCCCGTGCTGGAGTCCTCCGAGATGATCGTCACGGTGGGCAATTGGGTCTTGACCCAGGCCGCGCGTGACTGCCGGCAGTGCCGCAGCCGGGAGCTGGGTCCGCTGCGTGTTTCCGTCAATGTCTCCGCTTTGCAGATCCGGCGGCGCGAATTCGTGGAGGAAGTGCTGCGGGCAGTCGATGGCTTTGGCACGGATGACTATGGGATCGACATCGAGATCACCGAGACCAGCGTCTTGCAGGACCTGGAAGACACGCGCCGCAAGCTGCGCCGTCTGCGCGCGGCGGGAATCCGGATCGCCATCGACGACTTCGGCACCGGCTATTCCTCCCTGGGCCTGCTCCCAACGCTTCCCATCGATACCCTGAAGATCGATCGTGCGTTCATCCAGGGCGTACCCAAGGACCAGGCCAGTGTCGCACTGACCTCGAGCGTCATCCAGATAGCCTCCGCCTTCGGCCTGGCGACGGTCGCCGAGGGCGTCGAATCCATCGAGCAGCTGGAGATGCTGCGCATCCTCAAGTGCAATCACTCGCAGGGCTATCTGCACTGGAGACCCATGCCATTCGGCGAGCTCGAGGAGCTCCTGGCGCGTCAGGCGCGCGCGAGCGAGCCCAAGCCTGTGCAGGCCAGGTTGAGCGCCTACCCAAGGCAGAAGCGTTGACGTCGCGCGTCAGTGCGTCGGCGCTGGCGAAGCGTGGGCGCCTTGCTCTGCCTGGTACGCTGAGGAGAGCGTGCCCCTGGCGGTCGCCAGCGGCAGCAGGGTGGGATAGAACTGCACGAACGTAGTATCTACGGCCGCGTGTGCGGCGTGGCAGGAGTAGCACTCGGCAGTGCTCGGGAGGAGCGTCCCGAGCGGCTTGCCTTCGAAAACGAAGAAGGCCCATTCCTTCGCAAATCGGGCTTCATCCTTGACGTGGACCTCGAGTCCCATGACGCCCGTGTCCTGGTAGTGGCCGCTCTGGTTGATGGAGCCTTTATCCCGGGCACCGCGCACTTCGAGCACGAGGACGGTCTTGTCGGGCCAGGTGCCGGTTTTCAGAAATTCACGATAGGCGGTCGGGTTCACGAACACGCTGTCGAACATGTGATGATCGGGCTGCGAATTGGGGCGGTAGCTCATGTCGAAGCCGGTACTCAGGTACACCCATTCGCGATAGTCCGCGGGCAACTTCATGGCGTTGTCGCCGGTGTACGCCGGAGCATCCGCGCCAGAGGCGGCTGCTCCCGCAGGCTTCCCGGGCGGCTCGCCGGCGCTGAAGGCAGTCGAGCACAATAAATAGACACTGCCCGCTGCACACAGCGCTATCGCCTTCGTTCTGTTCATCGCTCGAGCCTCTCTATCTCACGGACAAGGCGGATTCGTTGGGCATACGCCGGCGAACGTGCGCGGCGTGCTCTGCTTGCAGGCCGCGATCGCGGTGAATGAGTTGCTCGCCAGAAAGTCCGGCTGTGGGTCCGCGCGCCACCCCCGATCGATGGCGTCGCGTGCGCTATACATGACGGCGCTGTCGGTGATGAATTCACTTTGCGTGGGGCCGAAGATTCGGACGGCCGCGTAGTTCTGGCCCTGCCGACCCGGATAGGGGCAAGAGTTGCTTCCCGTGACCGTTGCGCCGCCGGCGAATACGACGCTCACGTGCTGCAGATTCGTGCGCGGATCGACGACGCCGCCAAACCCTATGCCGAGCCAGTCGCCCGGGGCACCGCCGTTACCCTTGTCGGAGCTGAATACGATTGGCTGCGAAGCCGTCCCTACGGCAATGAGCGCGCCATGTGCCGCGCCAGGCATGGCGTAGCTGCCGCCCGTCGATGGGTCGACATTCAACGTCCCGCCAGGCGGAAATTCCACCTGCACGCCCGGTTCGATGGTGAGCACGGCGACCTGGCCGTTCACCTGCGAATTGATGTCGAGACGGCCCCCGTCCATGCCGCTGCCGACATGGTAAGGAACGCCGCGATTGTGCATCGTTTGCGAACTGGATACGGGCCCGCCGTTGCCTGCGATAGCGATCGCATTGTGCCCGTTGCCGCCTGTATAGAGGCCGGTGGGAATCGTGCCGATGACATTCGCAAAGACATGCACCGGATATCCGGCCGAGCCGGTGACGCGCAAGTTCTGCGAGGTGGCGTCAAAACCCACGGCGCCATCGATATAGACCCCCTGACTTGCGGACAGCGAGACTTCGACATCGTCCACATGCAGGGTGCCGCTTTGCCCGTTGGTCTGCATGAACAGTGCGCCCATGTACGCCGGGTTGAAGCTCAGCGGAGCCCCACCCCAGCGCACCACCGCGTGCGTCAACGAGAGTACGCCGCCGAAGTTGCGGATCGAGGACCACGGTGATCCCGCGACCAGGGCCTCGATAGTGACCGGTGCCCCGACGGCGCCCGTGGCGATCAGGGCGCCGTTCGAATTGATGGTGATCGTCCTGCCAGCCGCAATGCGCACCACCGCGCACGGTTCGATCATCACAGGCGCTGAGATGCTGATGTCATTTGGCAGAATGTGTGGGCTGGCCGCGAGCGTCCAGGTCTGCGCGCTGGTCACGCTGCCGTGAACAGTCCCTGCACCCGTCGGGGCGGGGCATGTCGATATGGGCGAGATCGGTGGCGGGCGTAGAATGCCTCTCCCCGGCGGCGGAGGCGGGGCGGCGTGGGCAGTTTGAAGTGCGGCACTGCTTAGAAGGCTCGACGTCAGGAACAGCGTGGCGATCAGCCCACGATCTGTGGCTACGTGCATGGAATTACTCCCCGGCGCCACGTTGGGTTTATTAGAGCGTCGTGAGGCGTCGGTTCACTATCCGCTCCGACGGCACGCCCGTCAAATCGCGTGCCATCCATCAGCGTGCGTCGAGCGGACGGTCCTGAAGGTTCAAAAGCACGACGCTGCAGAGGAACCAACTGCTGTGCGGGACCCCAAGACACGCACCCGAAGAACGAATCTTGCTCCGCAAGGCTCCTTGGCCGTCGGAGGTGTCTCATGCCGGAAAAATCCGCGCAAGGTGTGCCAGAAGCTCGCAAAGGGCAGGACAGCGTCCGGCTCAGCCGGGAGGAGTTCACACGCAGATTTCGCCTGCAGTTCTACGATCCGGCATTCGATTCCCTGCATTCCGAGATAGATCGGCTCGCCGCAGTGGCGTGGGACGGGGACGAGAACGCCCGCAAGAGTCCGCGCACCGTCAAGGCGGGACCGGGGTTTGCCGACGCGAGCTACGAGCTGTCCGTCGAATGGCTGGCGGCGAAGGAGGCGGTCGATGCGGCCGCCCGAAGGCAAGGCGATCCAAACACCCCGTCGCGGGTACTCGTGATTTCGTGCGCCGCCCGCAATGACCAGACCTGTCCGGGGGAAATGCCGAAATCGTTTCGCCTCGTCAAGCTCGCGCAGCAGGTGCTCGAGAGCCAGAGCATCCAGGTCGATCTTCTGGACTTGAGCCAGCTGAACGCCGAGTACGGCCGGCGGATTCTCCCCTGCAAGGCGTGCGTGTCCACCGCGATGCCATTGTGTCACTGGCCGTGCTCGTGCTACCCGAACCATAGCCTGGGACAGTCGGGGGATTGGATGAATGAGCTGTACCCACGCTTTGTGGCGGCTCACGGGATTCTGCTGATCACGCCGGTCTACTGGTACCAATCGCCCGCCGTACTGAAGCTGCTCATGGATCGCCTGGTGTGCGCCGACGGTGGCAACCCGGATCCAACTTCGACGCACGGGAAAGACCCGAAGCTCGCCAAGCAGCTCGAGCTGGCCGGATGGAGCTATCCGCGGCACCTGGAGGGTCGGGCGTTTGCGGTCATCGTGCATGGGGATGCGGCGGGTGCCGGGACGCTGCGCCGGTCTCTCGTTGACTGGCTGCGCGACATGCGGCTCGTTCCTGCAGGCGAAGCGGCGGCTTTGGATCGCTACATCGGGTACTACGGCACGTACGCACGCAGCCATGAGGCGCTGGATGCCGATACGGCCTTTCAGGAGGAGACCCGCAACGCAGCGCGAGCCTTGGCCAAGGCGGTTCAGTTCGTCCGAGAGCGCCGATCGCAGCCGGATGACGGATTGGCCGACCCCCGGCCGAAGTGACAAGGGCTCGCTATCGGGCGAAACAGCTCGCCCTTGCGAACGCCAACGGTGCCTTGGCCGCATGTGCCCCAAAAGCGGGCGCAAAAATTGCTGGCGGGGGGAATGCGGCCCGAAGCTTGCGGCCGCGAAGAAAAAAAGGGTTCGCGTGCACAGCGTGCTGCCTTACTGCGGCTTACCGCCCTTGCCGGGTGAGCTGCTGAGCCGGTTCAACCTCGATCCCATCCTTGCGGTGA
>FTDY01001523.1_pt1 | contig 16500 bp, 11 predicted proteins | sample 1640031 | NCBI WGS metagenome assembly FTDY01 (sample SAMEA3914816, study PRJEB12502) | metagenome | biome: forest; material: soil | place: USA | collected 2011-09-16 | depth 0.3 m
CCCGTTCACGCTGGCCAGCCCGCTCGCATGTACTGCGTACGGCAGGATTCCCTCTAGCGAGAACTCCCCGGAAGCGCTGCGGAACGGAACCTCCTTGCCCATGAGCGGCCAGCGGAAGTTCTGCCAGGTCCCCTGCAGGCCGAGCCGGGGGCCGTCGCGGACAATGCCGATGGTTCCCGAAGCGATGGCGTGCGCGCCCGAGCCCCTGTGCACGACATCGATCCGCTTCGCCGTCAGAACGCGATCCGAATAGGAGCCCGCAAACTCTCCATCGAACGGGCCGGCGCGCAGGCCGCGGGACGTCACCGAGCCGCGCGCGGCAAAACCCGCGGTATCGCCATCGACGGCGAGTTGCGCCGTCAGGATGCCAAGCGGACCGTGCACTCCCCACTCTCCGAGATCGAACGAACGCACTTGTGCGTCGCCTCGCCAATGCCACGCGCCGGTCAGGTCGAGCGCCGCGCCCGAGAAATCGGCGCTGAAGGGAGCCGCGAAGCGGGCGGTGAGCGCCAGCGAGCGCAGATCGCCATGGGCCGTGGCTGCAACCGCCCACGCCGGTTGGGCAGATGGAGCCCAATCGAGCTTGCCTTCGGCGTCGATGCCCAGGGGATCCCTTGCCCGCAGCGCGCCGATGCCGGCGAAGCTCAGGTCGCCGATCCGACCGGACGCCTCGAAGAAGCGGATCGTGTGGCGGCGGACGACGCCTGAGGCCATGAGGCCAGTACCCTCGATGCGGTACCCGTTCGGGACGACGACCACGGCCGATAGAATGTGTGCGCGATCCGCGCTGATGAGCAGCCAGCGCGGCAGGAAGAAAGGCGTGAAGGGTTGGGTAGGCTTGGTCCGTCTTCGAACCTCGACATAGGCGCTGCGGATGACCGCGTCGCGCGTGCGGATCGTCTGCCACAACAGCGGCAACAGGGCGACGCGGCCCTCGATTCCCTCGAAGCGCAGGTGAACGCGCTCATGATCGATTTCCACGCGTTCCGCGCGTATGCCGTGCGCAACGGTCCCTGTGACGCCGACGATGTCGAGCGTCACGCCGGCAATGCGGTGCGGAATGCGCCGCACGACGAACTGCAATCCGCTTTCCGTGTAGATCGTGTAGTAGATCGCAGCGCTCGGTACGGCCACGGCCAGCAGCACCAACAGGCCTGAGACGATGAGCAGTAAGCGTCGCATCGGTGGTTGCGGCTACAGCTTCGGCGAGAAGTTGATGTGGAGGCGCGGGCTTGCGCCCGAACGCGACAGCGGCTGCGCGACGTCGATGCCGAGCGTGACGACCGGCAGGCGTATGCGGAACCCCAGGCCCGCGGAATACTCGAGCGGAGTGCCGAAACTGTCGAAGGCGTTGCCATAGTCGACGAAGGCGGCGATCCCGAAGTTGCGTGGCAGGTCGCGGATCACCTCGACCGTGCCGGTGATCAGGTCCTTGCCGCCGACCTTCACGGCCGTGGACGTGCACTGATTGTTTCCGTTGGCGTCCTTCGAGCACACCGTCACCGTCTGAGTCGGAGACAGGTCGTTGTACGCGAAGCCGCGTACGCTGTTGTCGCCGCCCGCAAAGAACCTCATGACGGTCGGTAACTGGCTGAATCGTGAGACCAGCGTCGCCCCAACCTCGTCTCGCAGCAGCAGATGCCACTGTGGACGGAGGTTGAATACGCGCTCGGCCTGCACATGCAACTGGAGAAAATCGGAATCGGAGCCGATCGAGCTGTGCGAGCCACGCAGCTCCGCGAAGAAGCCGCGCTCGAACAGCGGCTCTCCCAGATACCCCTTCGGCACCGACGCGAGATCGACTCCCGGGACGAGCAGGCGGTCCGTGCGCGTCTCGACGAGCGACTCGCTCGTCGTGCGAATCGCATTCACGAACCAGACGTGCTGAAACGCTCCGTCCACCTTCGTGATGCTCGGCCCCACGGACAGAGTGTGCGTCAGCACGTCCGCAAGCTGGCGCTGGTCGACGGTGCCGTCGAAGCTGAGCTTCTCGATGGCTGGGTCGCCGATGGGAATGATGTAGTTCGCCTGCAGGCTGTACTTCGTCACCTGGGCAGCTTCGAGCAGCACATCGAAGCGATGGCCGTACGAATTGATGCGGCGGTTTTCCCACGTCAGCGTGCCGCGGGGTCCGGTGTCCGTGGCATACCCGGCGCCGATCGAGTAGCGGTGCCGTCGGTTGGGCTTGGCCCGAATGCTGACGGGCACGATGTGAGCGTCGCGGTCCGGGTCGCCGGGCAGCACCTCCAGATCGGTGAAGTACTGGGCATCGTCCAGGGCGAACTGGGTTCGCAGGATCTGGGTGAGATCGAAAGGGTCGTCCTTGCTGTAGCGCAGATAGCGGCGCACGAGGGCATCGTCGACCGCCTTCTGATCGATGGTGGTCTCGCCGAACCGGTAACGGTCCCCCGTCTCCAGCTCCAGCTCCGCCCTCGCCTTGTGATTCTGGGGATCCACTACGAGCTCGTTGTGCGTCATGCGTGCGTCGAGGTAGCCGTACGTGGCGGCGGTGCGTTGCAGGTCGCTCTTGATCGCATCGTAGGTGGCGTGATTGAGCCGGTCTCCCGGATGCAGAGGCGGCTTGGAGGTGATCCGCACGAACAGCGGATCCGCGGCTCCCGGCCCGGTCACCTTGACGTCAACGGCTTCCATCACGATGGGTTTACCGGGATTGATGCTGATCTCGACGCGCCAGTCACCGTGCCTCACTTCGGTCAGCTCGGAATGCACCTGCGGCTCGTAGTAGCCGAAGGGCCGCAACGCGGACTGAACCTCGCGCTGCACGCGGTCGTGCAGACGCTCGAGCGTATCCGGGCTCAGGTCGTCGCTGCGCTTGTAGCGCTCGAAGCTCAGGTACGACAGCACGTTCGCACGCAGCTGCTCGTCGACGCCGCGGATGTCGATGTTGATGCCGGCACGGCTGGGCAGGCTGGCGCCAAGGCACAGGCACACGGCGACCGTCGAGGCCCGGCTGCGCCGAAGAGCCTGCAGTAACGAATTGCGCTGCGCCATCTAAACGTGCGACACCGGAAAAGGGCGAATTCTAGGGCTTAGGGCGTGCCCGCTCTAAGGTGTTTATCAGAGTCGGCCGCGGCGCTGCGGGTTCCGCACCTTAGGGGTCTCACGGCCACTCGCCGCCGCCGAGCTCGAATCTGGACTCGCCGCTGAGGGCTCCCTGGGGGTCGAACCGCCGTTCCACCAGCACGCAGGCCCCCGAGGCTTCCAGGAGCAGCACGGTGGAGGAGCGTGTTCCATAATCCGGATGCAGCACGAACGGGGCGGAGAGGATGCGCTCCCACTCTGCGGAAAGGCCCGTTTGCGGCAGATCCTCCTCGGCGACGGTCGTCCGATCGTCCAGTAGCGCGAACAGTGCTTCCGCTGACTGCTCACCCGGCGGTGCCGCGCGTGATCGCTCCAGCCAGGCTTCGAACCGTCGCCGCACGCGGCGCAGCTTCGGCCACGGAGTATCCAGAAACTGGTTCGACAGACCGTAGATTCCCGGCGCGAGCGGCCTCCTGAACGGCTCGGCCCGATTGCAGCCGTACCAGAGGGATTCCTGGTCCGCGAGCAGCAGATTGAAGCCGGAATAGGCCGCCGCCCGCGGCTCTAGGCCGGCGAGGAAGTCACCGGGCCCAGCAGCGTTGTCCGGCTGGAGAAACCGGGGAATGAGGTCGCCACGGGAGGGCGCTTCGGGCTGCGGCCGCTGCAGATCCCTGAAATTCGTTACTACTCCGAACCGTCGCAGCCGATCGAGGCCCAGCCAGGTCCCGTGGGCACGCAGGTCCTGCCCTGCGAGGATGCCGGCCGGTGCCGGCCACTTGGCCAGCGGCGCCGCCGGCCGCTCGTGGAACTCATCGCGGTTGGCCGCCACGATCAGCCGGTAACGCGGATGCGCCTGCCAGGCGAGAACGAGCAGGCACATGGGATCAGCTGTCGCCTTCGAGCCAGGTCGAGATCAGGCGGAACGAGATCGAGTGCGACGGCGGCACCAGCGGCACGCCCTCGCCCCGGATCTGATCGCGGGTGAACCATTGCGCATCCTCCAGCTCCGTGCCCACGGCAATGGGGCTTCCCGGTTGGGCGAGCGCCTGGAATCCGATCATCAGCGATGAGGGGAAGGGCCAGGGCTGGGAGGAGTCGTAGCGGGCACCGCTGACCTGCACGCCCGTTTCCTCCATGACTTCGCGAGCTACGGCATCCTCGAGGCTCTCTCCGGGCTCCACGAAACCGGCGATCGTGGAATAGCGCCCCGGCGGCCAGCCGGCTTGCCGTCCGAGGAGTGCCCGCTCGCCGTCCGTGACCAACACGATGATTGCAGGATCGAGCCGCGGGAAGAAATCATGGCGGCAGCTCTCCCGGGTGCAACGGATCAGATGTCCGGCACGGTCCGGCATCGTGGGGGCACCGCAGATCCCGCAGTACTGCTGCCGTGAACGCCAGATAGTGAGCGCCCGGGCGTACGCGAGCAGCCCCGCTTCCTCTGCCGGCAGGTCCGGCGCCAGGGCGCGCAGCTCCTCGAATGCCGAACCGGCGGGAACTTCGATCGGAGTGGACGCGTCGAGCTCGGCGAGCAGGCAGCGAATTCCCTGGAACCAGCCCAGCAGCACCAGCCGGCGGGGATCTAGCCCGCTCAGGGCGGGATGCGAGCCCGGGACGAATTCGATCGCCGGTCTGGGCTCCTTGCGCATCAGATGAGTCGTTCCGCGCCCGAGGATGAACACCGCGCGTTCGTCCGCCAGAGCGGCCTCCAGCCAGTCAGGGGCCTCACGGTCTTCCGCGCGCCGGTCGATGTACGGGCCGGAGAAGAAATTGGGCCGGTCTTTGTCCGTGAAGCGCCGCGGGTGCCGAGGGTCCGCGGATTCTAGCAGCGCCGGCCTTTCACCCCGCGCAGTGATGGCACCGGGGGTCGCGCATGGGAAACCGCTCGACCACGACCAGGCTGCCGCACTCCCGGCAGGTGTCGAGCCGAAGCTGATCGCCACGGGCCAGGGCGGTAGTCAGGAACACGGCGTGCTCGAACGAGATCTGCGATGAGGGAATGAACGCCCGGTAGGCTTCAAACGCATGGCACAGCAGGGCGCCGCGCGCCACGCCCGGCACCGGCTGACTCGGCTGACCCGGCTCAAGCGGCGGCGCCGGCATGACGCCGATCAGGCACAGCAGGCTCGCCAGGACCGCGGTCTCCTGTTGGAGGCGCAGCGAGCGGGTGAAGAAGGCGATCTGGTGGGGTGACTTCCCGCGATGGCGCGGAATGTGCCGCGCCGCGCGGCGCAGGTAGGATCGATAGAGCTTGCGGATCCGGTCGTCGGTGAGCCCGGTCCACGTGCGGATCGTGCGGGTGCGCGCCTCATGCTGCAGGAAGCGCAGGGCAAGTTCCAGGCGCAGCCAATCCCGGCTGTAGCGATCGTCCAAGATGCGCATGATCGGTTCCCTCCTGTTCCGGCACGCACACTATTGGGAAAAATTTCCCAAAACACAACTTGAGAAATTGGTTGAAATACTCCCAAATTCGCTGCGGCCCCGATTGCGCATTCCGGCTACCATAGCGCCACGAAGGGAGGCGAACCATGCGCACAAGGTGTGAGGTCGATGAGGCCGACGGCTGGGAGCCGGCCGGCGAGTCGCGGGCCTGGCTGCACGCGGAGCTGTTTGAGGCGCTTGCCGGGATCAACGAGGAGTGCCTCGAGCTGTTGGCGGCGCAGTCGCTTGTCCGAGCGATTCAGCCGCATCCCCTATTGCGGGAGTTGGCGGAGCTGTGGCGCACGCTGGATGCCGGCGCGCGCCGCCGGGCAGCCGGGTGCCCCTATCTCATCGTCGACGCGGGATTCGCCGATGCCCGCCGCTGGCGCTTTCCGAGCGGGCACGAGGTCAGCGAGCCGGGAGCCTCAGGCGCCGGATTGCCCTTTTTCACAGTCCCCGGCGCAAATGCCGTTGTCCGTCGCGTGTTGCAGTACGCACGCGAGCTCGCGCGCAACCACAACGTCGCCGCGCGGATGCTGCTGGGGATGCCGGCACATTGCGCGACCCTGATCGCCGGCTGCAGCCTTCGAGAGATCGATGACATCGCCGAACGCCATCCAGCGTGGTTGAGGCCGCGCTGGCCTGGCCGTGTACAGGTATGGCGAGAGTTCCTGACAACCGCTCGGTTAGGGGAGGGGACGGCCCTGGAGCTTGCACGCATGCACGGCGTCCAGCTCCTGGCCGCGGAGCTTCGCTCTTCAACCGTTCCGTGATTATGTCAAATATGTGCCGCGCGACTGCCTGACACCGACCAGACGGGCAACGGCACCCGCACCTCTGTCCGTTTTTGACTGTGCCTCGTCTTGAGACCCGGTAGTATAGCCTCGCTTCATCCGCGATGATGTGTCCATTCCAGCACCTAAAGGACCATGTAAGTGAAGCAGGCACTCCTCGTGATCGACGTCCAGGAATCCTTTCGTCGGCGGCCCTACTGGCAGGACGCCGAGGCTCCGGCGTTTCTCACCAACATCCAGACCCTGATCGACCGTTGCCGCGCGCGCGGCATTCCCGTCCTGCAGGTCTTTCATCGCGAGCTCTCGAGCGACCCGGGCAACCCCTTTACGGTCCCGTCGGGCTTCGTACGCGCGATGCCGGAGCTAGCGCTCAACGCCGACGAAGTGTTCTACAAGCACGTCCACTCGGCTCTGTTCGGGAAATCCGCCAACGGCACGACGCTGGAGGCATGGCTGCGCAGCCACGGGGTCGAGGAAGTCCTGATCACCGGCATCCGCACGGAGCAATGCTGCGAAACCACAGCGCGGCATTGTTCTGATTCGGGATTCAAGGTGCGGTACGTGACCGATGCGACGTTGACGTTTCCCATGACATCCAGCTCCGGCCGCACCTTCTCCTGTGCGGACCTGCGAGAGCGTACCGAGCTGGTGTTGGAAGGCCGCTTCGCCCGCATCGTCTCTTCGGCCGAGGCGCTCGGATGAGATCGCCATGAGAGAGGTCCTGTTCGCGGTCCTGCCCGGCCTGGTCCTGCTCGACCTGGCCGGGCCCGCCGAGGCCTTTCGCATGGCGGATCGCAAGGTTCCGGGCAGTTACCGGCTGCGGTTCATTGCCGCGGCCGAGAACGTGCGCTCCGCGATCGGCCTGCAACTCGGCGCTCTGGAGCCGCTGCCGCGGACGGTGGACTCAAGCGCCATGGTCGTGCTGACGGGGGTGTCGGGGAAAGCCGTCGACCTTTTCGAGCCTTGCACAGCCAGCCTGATCGAATGGCTGCGGACGGGCGTCGCCGCGCAGGCGTCGCTGGTCTGCGTGTGTGCCGGGAGTGTGATTGCCGGCAAAGCCGGATTGCTGTCGGGGAAGGAGTGCACGACCCACCACTCGCATATCGAAGAGCTGCGCAGCGTGGCACCGCTGGCGCACGTGCATGACAATCGGATTTTCGTCGAAGACGGCAGGGTGTTGACCAGCGCGGGCGTCACGGCCGGGCTGGACCTGGCTCTGCACGTGATCGCCCGGCAGCTCGGGCCTCGCGTGGCAGTCGATGTGGCTCGCGACCTGGTCGTGTACATGCGCAGGTCTGGCGCGGATCCTGCGCTGTCACCTTGGGTACTGCACCGCAACCACCTGCACCCTGCGGTTCACAGGGTTCAGGATGCGGTCAATCGCCGGCCGGCAGCTGCCTGGTCGTCGCGCGAGCTGTCGGCGGTCGCTTGCACGAGTCCTCGCAACCTCGCCCGGCTGTTTTCCGAGCACGCGCGCTGCTCACCGCTCGACTACGTCCAGCTGATCCGGTTTGCCGTGGCGAAGGAGTTGGTGACGCAGAGCAGTCTCGACATCGAGCGCATCGCCGCCAAGGCGGGGTTCCATTCGGCTCAGCAACTGCGGCGCGTATGGTCCCGCTGGGAATCGCATCCGCCGAGCGCCTTCAGAGGCGCGCAACCCGCCGCGCAGTCAGCGTAGCGCAGTCAGTCAGTGAGCCTAGCGCGATCAGTCTTGCGCGGTCAGGCAGTGAGCCTAGCGTAGTATCGCCAGCTCGTTTCGTCCGTGGGAGTCGCGCGCACCGCGAAACATTCCCTCTGTGCTGAAGTCCATGACGATCTGGCCGCTACCATCGATGCCGATAATCCCGCCACGGCCGCCGAGACGTCGAAGGATCACGTGCAGCATCTCGCGCGTCGCGTCCGCAAGAGTCAGTCCCCGGTATTCGACCGCTGAGCAGATGTGGTAAGCGGCGACGGCGCGGATGAAGTACTCCCCGTGGCCCGTAGCAGAAACTGCGCACACTCCATTCTTGGCGTAGGTTCCAGCGCCGATGATGGGAGAATCCCCGACCCGGCCCTGGCGTTTGTTGGCCATCCCGCCGGTCGACGTGGCGGCCGCAAGATCTCCCTGCTCATCGATCGCGACCGCGCCGACGGTTCCGTGGGACGGAATCAGATCCGACACGGACTGCCCGCTTTGCTCCGACTCGAGCTGGCGCCGCCGCTCCTCGGTGCGAAAATACGCATTGGGCACCAGCGCAAGACCCTCCTCGAGAGCGAATTCCTCCGCCCCCGCCCCGACAAGGAGCACGTGGCGGGACTTTTCCATCACGCGGCGCGCCAACTCGATGGGATTCCTGACGTGGCGCACCGAGGCTACCGCTCCGGCCCGCTGATTCCTGCCTTCCATCACCGCGGCGTCGAGCTCCGCTGCGCCGTCGCGCGTCAGAGCAGCCCCATGCCCCGCGTTGAAGAGCGGATCGTCCTCCAGGAGACGCACCGCCGCCGTGACCGCATCGAGACTCGCTCCGCCCCGAGCGAGAACTTCGAAGCCGGCATCGAGTGCGGCCTGCAGACTGTGCCGGTAGCGCGACTCCCGCGCATCGGTCAGCGCCTGCAGGGGAATCGGTCCCGCTCCGCCGTGAATGGCTATCGCGTGCATCGGTCTACCTTTCGCGAAAAATGCTGATCTGCCGCCGGCCATTGGAGTCGCGTGCCCCCCTGAACATGCCCTCGCTGTTGAAGTCGAGGGCAATGTGGCCGGCGCGATCGACGGCGATGACGCCGCCCTCGCCGCCCAGGCGCCGGAGCTTGACCTGGATCACCTCGTGCACTGCCGCATCGAGCGACAGGTGCCGATAACTCACCAGCGCGCAGATATCGTATGCGACGACAGAACGGATGAAGAACTCGCCCTGACCCGTGGCCGAGACGGCGCACGATTCGTTGTTGGCGTAGGTGCCCGCTCCAATGATAGGCGAGTCACCCACGCGGCCGTGCTTCTTGTTCGTCAGCCCGCCCGTGGACGTCGCCGCGGCGAGATTGCCGAAGCGGTCGAGCGCGACGGCGCCGACTGTGCCGGTACCCGTCACCGGTGTCGGCTTCTGTTGATTCTTCTCTTCCTGCAGCGCGCGCTCCAGGTCGAGCACCCTGCGCTCGGTTCGAAAGTAGCTGTTGGGAACCAGAACGACTCCCTGCTCGAGCGCGAACTCCTCCGCGCCCTCTCCGACCAGCAGTACGTGGGGAGACTTCTCCATCACCCGCCGCGCAAGATCGATCGGATTCTTCACGTGACGGACGCCTGCAACCGCTCCCGCCCGGGGACCGTTTCCGTCCATCACGGCGGCGTCGAGTTCTGCTGCACCATCATGGTTCAACACTGCGCCCTTGCCGGCGTTGAACAACGGATCGTCCTCCATGGTGCGCACAGCCGCCGCGACCGCGTCGAGGCTGGAGCCGCCGCCCTCCAGAACTGCATAGCCAGCGTCCAGCGCCGCGGCCAGCGAGGCGCGGTAGCCACTCTCGCGCTCCGGTGTCATTTGTGCTCGCTCGATGACGCCCGCACCGCCATGGATCGCAATCGCAACCGGATTGCGATCGGCGCCCCGAGCCAGCGCGCACGACAGCAGCGACAAGGCGGCGAACATCATCTTTCGGCACGACATGGCTTGCCTCCTGCGGCTATCATCGAGTCAACCCGACTCCATTGCAGAACGATGCGGACTTAAGGAACATTAGAGCATGCCGCCGCGGATACACCGTCTCCTCGTCGCGAACCGCGGCGAGATCGCGATTCGCGTCATGCGCGCCGCGAGCGAGCTTGGACTGGCGACAGTGGCGATCTACTCGCAGGAGGACCGCTTCTCGCTGCATCGAAGCAAGGCGGACGAGGCCTATCTCGTCGGCCGCAACCGCGGACCCATAGAGGCCTACCTCGACATCCAGGACATCCTGAGAATCGCGCGCGAGGCGCGCGTCGATGCGATTCATCCCGGCTACGGCTTCCTCTCCGAGAACCCGCAATTCGCCCAGGAATGCGCCAGCGCGGGCGTCGTCTTCATCGGCCCCTCGCCCGCGAGCATGCAGATGCTCGGCAACAAGGTCGCGGCGCGCAATCTGGCGATCGCCGCCGGTGTGCCCGTCATGCCCGCGACGACGCCGCTGCCCGTGGAGATCGGGGAATGTATCCGGATGGCTCGCGACATCGGCTACCCGCTGATGCTCAAGGCGAGTTGGGGCGGGGGTGGGCGCGGCATGCGCGTCGTGGAAAGCGACGAGCAGCTCACGGAGCTGCTGCCGGTTTCCCGCCGCGAGTCGCAGGCGGCTTTCGGAAACGATGAGGTGTACCTCGAGAAGCTCGTGCGCCGCGCGCGTCATGTCGAAGTGCAGATTCTCGGCGACTCTCACGGCGGCCTGGTTCACCTCTTCGAGCGGGACTGCACGGTCCAGCGACGCAATCAAAAGGTCGTCGAGCGGGCGCCGGCCGTCTTCCTCAGCGACGCGCAGCGAAGCGAGCTGTGCGAGGCTGCGCTCGCGATCGGGCGCGCGGCCCGCTACGTCAACGCCGGGACCGTCGAGTTCCTGCAGGACGCCGACACCGGTAAATTCTACTTCATCGAAGTGAACCCGCGCATACAGGTTGAGCACACGGTCACCGAATGCGCGACGGGCATCGATCTGGTCAAGGCGCAGATCCGCATCGCCGACGGGGCGAAGCTCGGCACGCCGGCGAGCGGGGTGCCGGCACAGGAGGACATCCGCATCAGCGCGCATGCGCTGCAGTGCCGGGTCACGACGGAGGATCCAGAGAACCAGTTCATCCCGGACTACGGCCGGGTGACGGCCTATCGCAGTCCCGCAGGCTTCGGAGTCCGCCTGGATGCGGGAACCGCCTACGCGGGCGCGTTCATTACGCGCTCCTACGATTCTCTGCTCGTCAAGGTCACCGCGTGGTCGCCGACGCCCGAGGAGACTATCGCGCGCATGCACAGGGCGCTGTGGGAGTTCCGCATCCGCGGCGTAGTGACGAACCTGCGCTTTCTCGACCAGGTGATTACCCATCCGTGCTTTGCCCATGGCGAGTACACGACACGATTCATAGACGAGACACCAGAGCTTTTCCGTTGGCCCCGCAAGAGGGATCGCGCCACTCGCATTCTCACGTTCCTGGCCGACACGATAGTCAACGGCAACGTGGAGACCCGGAGCAGGGCGCGACCCGCGCAGTTCGTGCTGCCCAGGCTTCCCGATGTCGCCCTGCCGGCGCCGGCGCCGGGGACGAAGCAGCGGCTCGACGAAGTCGGTCCGGAGGCGTTCGCGAAATGGATGCTGCAGGAGAAGCGCGTTCTCCTGACCGACACGACCATGCGAGACGCGCATCAGTCGCTGCTCGCGACCCGTGTCAGAACCATCGACCTGGCAGCGATCGCTCCGTACTACGCCAGCCTCGTGCCGCAGCTGTTCTCCATGGAATGCTGGGGAGGGGCGACGTTCGACGTCGCCATGCGCTTCCTGCGGGAAGACCCGTGGCAGCGCCTGGCGCAATTGCGGGAAGCGATGCCCAATCTGCTCCTGCAGATGCTCCTGCGCTCAGCCAACGCCGTCGGCTACACCAACTACCCCGACAACGTAGTGCGATTCTTCGTCGCGCGTGCCGCGGAGCGGGGCATCGATCTGTTCCGCATCTTCGATTCGCTGAACTGGACCGAGAACATGCGTGTCGCCATCGACGCAGTGCTCGAATCGGGCAAGCTGTGTGAGGCCGCGATCTGTTACACGGGGAATCTGAGCGATCCCCACGAGCGCAAGTACACCCTCGACTACTATCTGCAGCGGGCACGTGAGCTGAAAGCCGCGGGCACGCACATTCTCGGCATCAAGGACATGGCCGGGCTCTGCCGTCCCCGGGCTGCCTACACGCTGGTCAAGGCATTGAAGGAAGAGGTGGTTCTGCCGATCCACTTCCACACGCACGACACGAGCGGAATTTCCGCTGCCAGTGTGCTTGCCGCGATAGAGGCTGGCGCGGATGCGGTCGACGGCGCCATCGATTCCATGAGCGGCCTCACTTCCCAGCCAAATCTGGGTTCCCTGGTGGAAGCGTTGCGGTTCGGCCCCCGCGACCCGGGAATCGACCCGTCGAAGCTGCGCATGCTGTCATCGTACTGGGAGCAGACACGCAAGCTGTACACGGCGTTCGAGAGCGACATCCGCTCCGGCGCCTCAGAGGTGTACGTTCACGGTATGCCCGGCGGGCAGTACACCAACCTGCGCGAACAGGCGCGCTCGCTCGGAATCGCAGATGCGCGCTGGCCCGACGTTGCGCAGGCGTACTCCGATGTGAATCTCATGTTCGGGGACATCGTCAAGGTCACGCCCACCTCCAAGGTCGTTGGCGACATGGCGTTGCTGATGGTCACCAGCGGCCTGACGAAGGAGCGCGTTCTCGACCCGGCGTCCGATGTGGCCTTCCCCGAGTCGGTGGTGCAGCTCTTCCGCGGCGATCTCGGGCAGCCGTACGGCGGATTTCCGCAGGAGCTGCAGCGCAAGGTGCTGAAGGGCCAGGCGCCGCTCACTGAGCGCCCGGGAGCGCAGCTGCCGCCCGCGGATCTGGCCGCGGAGCGCAGCAGGATCCAGCCCTCGATTTCCTGGCCCTTGACGGACGAGGACCTCGCCTCCTATCTCATGTACCCGAAGGTGTGGCTCGACTATTCCAGCGATCGCAAGCAGTACGGGGATGTCGGGATGCTGCCGACCCCCGTGTTCTTCTACGGTATGGATCCGGGTCAGGAGATCAGCGTCGATCTGGAGCGCGGCAAGACGCTCATCGTGCGCTTCATTGCGGCGAGCGAGACGCACGAGGACGGCACCCGTACGGTGTTCTTCGAGCTGAACGGCCAGCCGCGGGAAGTGCGCGTCGCAGACCGCAGCCAGGTGGCGAAGCAGCCGCCGCAAAGAAAGATCGAGCCGGGTAACCCGAAGCACGTGGGTGCCCCGATGCCAGGGACGGTGGCCACGATCAGCGCCCTGGTGGGCCGGAAGGTTGCGCGAGGCGATGTGCTCGCGACCCTGGAAGCCATGAAGATGGAGACCGCGGTGCGGGCCGAGTTGGACGGTGAAGTGGCCGAAGTTCTGGCGCGCCCCGGGCAGCAGGTGGACGCTAAGGACCTTCTGGTGGTGCTCGCCTGAGTTGTCGCTGAGCCTGCGGTAGCGTTAGGCACAGCATCAGGCCCAGAACGGCCAACAGCAGCAGATCGACGCTCCCGCCACCGCCACCCCCTCCGGCCGCGCCGGACTGCCCCGGAGGTCCCGATGCGGCGGACGTATCCGAGATGTTCGCCGTGACGTCGCCGGAGTCGTTGCCGGTGTTGGCGTCGTTCGATGAGCCGACTGCAAGCGACACCGTAGAGGTTCCCGTCGCATTGGGCTCCAGCTGCAGATCGACTTGCCGAGAGTCGCCGGAGGCGAGCGATCCGACGGTGCAGGTCGCGGTACCGGCGCCGAATGTGCAGGTTCCGCCCGGCACCGTGGCCACCCGGATGGTCAGGTTCGACGGGAGGGTGGCGGTCGCCACGACATCGGTCGATGCATCATCGCCTGCAGCCTGCACGGAATAAGAAAGAGTAAACGGCGTTCCGACCGCTGCGCCCACCACATTGTTCGGGACCGTGATGGCGACATCGGGCGGAACGTAGGCGGTCAGGCATTGCGCCGTCTGGATGCGGGCCTGGATCTGCTGCAGGCTACAGCTCGAGAACTGGTTGCTTCCGTTGATCGTGGGCGCCATCAGAAAGGTCTGCGGCGTACTCGCGCACGCACCGGGGACACCGTCATGCGGAGCGTTGAAATTGTGGCCGAGCTCATGCGCGGCGATGAGCGCGGACATCGTCGTTGAATGCGCCCCCTCGGAGAGGCTTGCGGCCGTCGCCCCATTGCAAACCGCACCCTGGTACGCGATTCCCACGGTATCGCCGTCCATGTTGCGGCCCGTCATGAGGTGCGTGACACCCAGCGCCATTTGCGCGGGGCTGTGGCTCCGGTAACTCCTGAGCTGACTGAGAAGGTCGCTGGCCGCGGTCTTGGTGAACGGCTCCTGCGCGGTCTGAATGATGGTGAGCGGCGCGAGTGAGATCTTCACGCCGACCTGCGTCGAGAAGATGCCGTCGACGATGTCCATTCGCGCAATGATTGCGCCTTCCGGATCGTCGAACTTGGTGGCGAACTCATTGTCCGCCACCACCCCGGTCATGAGCCGTCGGGTCGGGAATTGCCCCGCCGCGGCATCGAGATCTGCGGCGATCGCCTTGAAGACCTTGAGCGCGGAGGGGTGGCTCTGCTCATCGCCTGGAGCGCCATCCGCGGACATGCCATCCGCCGTCAGAGTCTCGCAGAACCCCGGGCTTACGGTCATGAGCGCATCGGCCAGCCGAAACATTACAGGCGTGGTATCCGATCCGGTGGCATGAGGCTGCACGAGGGCGTCGGCCACATCGCCGACCGGCTCGATCGCATACAGTTCGCGCCCGTCGAACAACATCCCCCGCCAGCCCGCGCGTGTGCGAGTGATGCGCACCCACGATCCAGCCTGTCCGTCCAGCGTGCCTTCAAAAGGCTGAATGTCCGCGCGACCCGCGGGTACTGCGCGGCGGATGCCCTCGTTCGGCTGGAGACTGAGCTCGAACTGCCGCCCGAAGGCCTCGAGGCGCATGTGCTGCCGCTCATTGCCGGTGGCCTGCGTCTGGATGCGGATGGCTTCGTGGTACAGGACCTTGAAGGAAGGAGCGGCAGGCGCAGCGGGCGCGCTCAGGCACGCAACGGCGCAGACCCATCCAGCAACCCAGCGGTGCATCGAGTGTATTCCCATTCTCCCCCATTCCGGCCTGTCGCTCAGGCCCGGTGCGGCATCTTTATAAGGTCGGCCGCTTTGTTCCCAAGGATGCTGGCACAGGTGAGCGCCGCAGGAATGTGACCGCCCTCACGCAGCGCAACACTGACCTTACGCGACCCGACGCTGGCCTCACGCAACCCGACGCTGACCTCACGCCAGCGCAACACCGGCCGTACGCCGCGTCGCGCCCACAGCGATTAGACAGAATCCCTGAGCGCAACGTTGGGATCGGCAAGCTTGGCGGGATCGGGGCGCGCACGGGCGGCGATGAGCTTGCGCGCGGCCATCTGGTCCTTCGGATGGTTGACGGTATCGATCGCGATCAGCTCGCCGCCGCGCAGATAGCAGGCGCTGAAGCTGCGCGAAGTCGGCTCGCCGCGAGTGACGATCGCCTCGTACCCCTCGCCCAGTCCGACGATGATGAGTTTGAGGTCGAACTGGTCGGACCAGAACCAGGGTACCTTGTCGTGGCGAGTCGGTGTCCCCATGAGATTCAATGCCGCGCTGGTGCCCTGCTCGAAGGCGTTGTCCACCGATTCGAGCCGCAGGCGCCGGCCGTAGTGCGGATTGGGGTGACTGGTGCAGTCGCCCGCCGCGTAGATCTGCGGATCGGAGGTTCGGCAGTGATCGTCCACGACGATGCCGTTTGCGCATTCGAGTCCGGCCGCCACCGCAAGCTCATCGATGGCCGCCACCCCTACCCCGACGATGACGACATCGGCTGGATACTCCTCACCGTTCTCGCAGACGACGGCACGCACCCGCGACCCGTCGGCGCTTGCGGCAATGGCGCGGACGCGCGCATTGCAGACGATATGGACTCCGTGCCGGGCGTGCTCGGCCGCGAAGAACCCCGACACTTCAGGACAGGTCACCCGGTTCATGACGCGCTCGGCCATTTCCAGCACCGTGACGTCGAGTCCGCGCTCGCGCGCCGTCGCGGCCACCTCCAGCCCTATGTATCCCCCTCCGACCACGACCAGGCGACGGGCGGTGTCCAGTTCGGCGCGAATCCGGTCGACGTCGGCGATCGTGCGCAGGTAGTGCACCCCCGCCAGCTCGACTCCCGGGGCGGCCAGCCGGCGGGGCCGGCTGCCGGTCGCCAGGAGCAGCCCGTCATAGGCGAGCACCGATCCATCGTCGAGGCGCACTCGCTGCTCGCTGCGCGAGATCTCCACCGCCCGCCGCCCCGTTCTGAGGTCGATCGCATGATCGGAGTAGAAGTGCGACGGCCGGATGGCCAGGCGATCGCGCTCGAACGAGCCGGCGAGATACTTCTTCGACAGAGGCGGCCGTTGATACGCCACCCACGGCTCGTCGCCGACGACTATCAGCTTCCCCGCGAAGCCTTTGCGGCGTAGTGTATCGACGGCCTGGACG
>FTDY01001590.1_pt1 | contig 16485 bp, 32 predicted proteins | sample 1640031 | NCBI WGS metagenome assembly FTDY01 (sample SAMEA3914816, study PRJEB12502) | metagenome | biome: forest; material: soil | place: USA | collected 2011-09-16 | depth 0.3 m
GGTACGACTGCCGACTGGGCGCTGGAATCCTTCGCCGTCGCAAGAGATCACGCTTACGGCACGCTGCCGGCGCCAAGCTCCGGCCATCACTACGAGGCGTCTGCGGCCTACGTGGGCGACGCGAAGCGCGTCGTTGCTGAGCAATTGAGCAAGGCGGGCGTGCGGCTGGCGTACGTTTTGAACGGGGCTCTGCGCTGAGGGCGGCGCCGAGGGTGCTGAAGGTGGTGAGGGGTGGACTCCGCGCGATCGCCACAGGCTGGGCGGCCGTCACTCCAGCCCGCCTTCGTAGCTGGCTTCTACTTCGCATAATGTATATTATGGTAAATCGCCGCCGCAGGGGCCGGACGTTGGCCTTCGCGTGATGAGCTGCGCAATCCGCGCGTTCCGCGCTTCGCTCCCACTGCCCGCTGCCGCTATCGACTGCCATGGGAGCCCTGGACGGCATGCTCACGGAACGGCTGGCCGAGATGACCGGCCGGCATCCGAGCACGGTGCGCCGATGGCTGCGCACCCAACACTTTCCGAGCTGGCTGCAGCGCCTCGAGCGCTTCGGCTCCGACCTGGGCGAGGTCGCGCCGCCGTTCCGCGGCTGGTCCCTGCAGCGTGATGCGATCGTGAGCCCTGAAGGCTGGCGGTTCACACCGGCCGAGCTGCGCGCGGTGCCCTTCATGCATGCCCAGATCGCCGCCTACCAGGCGCGCGAGCGCACGCACCTGCAGGTGGATTGGATCGAGGGCCGCTATGTGGAGGGCGTGGCGGCCGCGGCCGGCTGATTGTCTTTGAGCCAGGCTTCGCGCCGCGCGAGATTCTGCGCGGCTTCCTCGGCCGCATCCCACACGAGGCGCTGGCGCTCCGCGCGCCACCAGGTGAGCGCGCAGTAACCTAACACCGCGCCGTACACGATGAGCGCGACCGATCGCACTCCGCTTTCGTCGTTCATGGTCTCTCCCTCAAGGTCGTGAATTTGCCGGTCTGGCTCTCGAGGTCATCGATTCGCCTGTGAGCGCGGCGGGCAGCACCGAGCGCCTGGCGCACCTGGCCGCGGAACCAGGCGACCAGGCTGCCCGTGGTGAACGCGGTGACGACCACTGCACCCACGACGCTGAGCCACTCGGCCGTCGACACGAGCTCACCGGGGCTTGCGGAAGCGGCCGCGTTTAGTCCGCGGCGGGAGGCGGCGGCGGCGTGCCACGGGCCTTCTCCAGGGCGTCGACGCGCGCGGTGAGCACCGCGAGCTCCGACTCGGTGACCTTCTTGTGCGTAGCAAAAGCGCTCTCGAGCTTCTGGTACGCAGCGGCGATCCAATTCGACATGTTGACTCCTACACGATGGCTTTGGCGGTCGTGCCGTCCAGCGCCGCCCCATCCGACAGATCATCGATCAGCGGCGTGAGGCCGGTCTGACCGACGATGAGGGACGTGGGCGCCGCGGTGGCGGGCTTGGGCTGACGCGAGAGCCACCACAGCGCTGCAGCGGCGCCCGCGGCGGCCAGGCCCCAGAGAAGCTGTTTGCGGCTCATGGGTCGCGAGCTCCCTTACTGGTAGTGCGGAATCACGCGCACGCGCGCGGTGCCCGATCCCAGATCGATCGTCCCGGCCGAGCCGTTCACGACCAGGACGGTCACCGTGTTCGCCGCGCTGACGTAGTACGTGAACGTCACCAGGGCCTGGCTGATCGAGAAGGACCCCTGGACGAAGTCCCCGAGCGCCACGCCCGGGCAGGTGATCGTGGTCGAAGTCTGGGTGAGGGTCGTGAGTGAGGCCGGATCGTACGTCTTGCTGCAGTAGTACGGGGCAGGCTCCGCGGCATGCGCGACCGGGGCCGGCTGCAGCGAGAAGAAGACGCCGATCGCGAGCATCGCCAGCAACGGCAGGCCGGCGATCAGTTTCAGTTTTGAGCGGAACATGTGTCGAGACTCCTGTGGGATGTTGGAAAGGATCAGGGCGCGCTAGCGCACGCCCTTTTGAACTTCGATCGAGCGCAGCGTGCTCATGCCGAGCAAGGACCCGGTGAGCCCGAGTAGATCCGTGAGGCCGAGCTCCGGGTAGGGTGCGAGCGCGCGCGTGTGCACGCACTGGATCACCCAGACCGTGACGCCGGCGATCGCGCGCGGCCAGTAGTACAGCAGCAGGGCTCCCGCACACACCCAGCCGATCGCCGGCCGCCAGCCGCTCTTGAACAGCGACGGAGACGCCGCCTCGATCGCATTCACGTTTGATTGCGAGGCGTCCAGAGCGCTGAGGGCGGAGAGCTGCAGAGCGCTCTGCGCGTTCGCGAGCTCCGTGAGGTGCGCGGCGGCCGCGGCACGCTCGGCGGCCTGCTTGTCCTTGTCGGGCCAAATGCGATCGATCAGATCCTGGCCGAAGGACAGCAGGCCGCCGACGATCGAGGTCGGTCCGGCGGCGCCCTCTTCCGCGCCTTTCACCAATTCAGACACGACGCTCATGAGGCGGGACCGGTGATGTTGCCGGAGGCGTCGACGTTGAAGATCGCCCCGCTGTTGTCCTGGACCTGCGTCCAGCGGTGCAGCGTCGTCGAGTACGAGTAGCCGGTGTAGCTGCCGCCATTCAACAGATCGTAGAGACCGGAGCCGATGGCGTCCCCGATAGACTCGGGCGCGCCGCCGAGAGTTGAGTTCACCGCGGCGCCGGCGGTGCCGAGGATTCCGGTCCCCGAATAGTCGGTGCCGGCGGTGAGGGCATTGTTGCCGGAGAAGATCCCGCCGGTGTCATCGATGACCGCGTTGAAGAGCGCGGTGATCTTGTCCCAGAGCAGGTACACGACGACGCCGCCGGCGAGCACGAGGCCGGCCCAGACCATCCGATTGTCGACCTTGACGGCTTTGAAGGTGGCCGAGCTCATGCGAGGGCAACTCCCGTATTGATGTCATCGCTCGACACCAGCAGCGCGCCGGCGAAGCCGTTCTCCTGGCGGATGATGGCCGAGACGAGCGCGGTGAGGGTGTTCGGGTCGTTCACCTGGATCGTGTCGTCCGGATCCACGCCGAGGCTCGAGGCGACGTTGGATACATACGCGTCCTGGTCGGTCGCGCTCCAGCGCGTGATGATCCCGCGCACCGTGTTGAGTCCGTAGAGCCGCTGGTAGTTTTCGAGGGTGAGGGCGAGCGCGCGGATGCCGTCGGCCATCGTGTCGAACTGCTCAAAGGTCCCGTCCGTGTTCGGCGAGACCTTGCCCTGCCAGGCGTTGTCGGAGATGCGGAGGTTGCCGGGATTGTTGTTCCGGATCCCGCGGATGCCGATGGCGTCCTCGAGGGAGCTCACGGCGCCCCCCAGCAGGTCATCGGAGGAGCCTGAGTCCTGGCTCGAGAAATACCACCAGGCCAGCGCGGCCGCGCCGCCCAGAGCTCCCAGCAGAATGAGAGGGCGTGCATTCATGTGCTCACTTGAGGCTGCGCGAGACTTCGATCCAGCGATTCGAAATCGCGGCCGGAACCTTCTTGAAGGTGACGGCGGACCAGGCGGTCAGGAGTTGGTTGGCGCTACCGGAGAGCGTGAACGTGCCCGAGCTCACGAGTGTGGTGTGTGCATCGGTCGCGACGATCGTGACCTCCTGGCCGTCCACCGCGTCATCGAGGCCCGTGATGCTGGTCGCGCCGGAGTTCGCCGTGTAGAGCACGCGAATCCCGAGGACCGTCGGAGTAGTGTCCCCATCCGCCGCGGCGGTCCAGGCATCGAGCACGGCCTCGAGGAGAATGCCGGTATCGGTGATACGGCCGACGCTGCCGGCTTCGGTCGAGCGCATGAAGCGCAGGCCGATTCCGTCCTGCCACTGCAGGAACGGGGCTGCGACCGCCGAGGAGCCTCCCGAGTCGGTGGGCCAGCCCTTGAGTTTGACCTTCTTGCTGACGTTGGCGGCGCGCAGGTTCATCACGTACTCGCCGCCGGTCGGGTCGAGGATGTTCGCCTGGTGCTCGAAGCACGCCCCGACGCTATTGCTGCCGAGCTGCACCCGGTTGTATTCATCCACGTTGAGCACGGTGCGGCCGACGAAGTCGAGCCAGGTCCAGTCGACCCCACCATCGCTTTGCGTGCCCGCCGCGTGCGTCGGGGGCGTGGCGCCGGTAGTGCCGGTGCTGGCGGAGATGTAGTGGTTGCTGCCGTTGACGCGGTACGTCGTGCCCGAGATGACCTCGCCCGTCTTCCAATTTTCGTAGTTCGCCGCGACCGCGAGCCAGGGCGCGAAGGAGTTGATGCTCCAGTTCCAGAAATTGCCGGCGCCGCTCTTTTGGAAGAGCTGATTGGCGACGAAACGGTCGCCGCGCAGGGAGAGGCCGGCATTCTGGAATTGCCCACTCATCCAGTCGATCGACACGACGCGCTTGGCGGCGGAGCTCGTGCCGGCGGTGCCGTGATTGTTCAACGTGAGGCCGGGATGGTGACCGGAATCGATGGACCAGGTGCTGTCGTCCGCCGACACGTCGCCGGAGAGGATTCCTAGGCGCTTGGCCGTCTGCCCGGCGTTGGTGTAGTTGTTAATTCCGGAGAGGTCAAAGAGCAGTGCGGTCGCGGGGAGGCCGGCGCAGAGCGCGGTGCGGTCGAACAGCACGTTGTAGGGCACCGTGAGCACGCCGGTCAGGTCGGTCGCGAGGGCGATGATGGCGTCGGTCTGATCGGTCGCGCCGTCGGCAATGATTCCATAGCGCAGCAGATCGCGCGGTTCGAAGCCGAATGTTAGATCGGCATCGACGAAGCCGGCGGCGGTTTCGACGGGATGGATTTTGTAACGGTAGCCGGAGTCCTGGGTCGCGGTGCGCAGGTTTCCGCGGAGCGTCGCATTCGCGCCGGCCGCCAGGCGCTCACCGAGCTTCGGCGCGGTGAGATTGACGGTGTCGTAGGCCCGGGGCGATTGGACCGATGGGGCGGTTACGAGTGGCATGGGCTTACGCGCTCTTGAGCTGCAGGACGCTGACTTTCACGTCCGAGCCGCCGTCGTTGAAGGCATAGAGCGCGGCGCTCGTGGGAACCGGGAGTGTCTGGCCCGGTTCAACGAAGAGGCCCATGTCGGCCGCCGCGGTGTTATCTCCGATCCACACGCCATTCGGCTGCGTGGAGTCCACTCCCAGGAGGACCCCGACGGTATCGCCGTCCGCGCCGATGAGCTGAACCTGGTTGCCTGCGGTCACGGTGACGGCCGCCACCGCAGGATTGCTGACCGCCGGATCGACCGGCGCGTTGATCGTGGCGCTCACGCTCGCGCGGCCATCGGTCGCGTAACCGTAGCCGGCCTGCAGCGTCACGACGCAGGCTACCGGTGTGGAGACGGTCAGGCGCGAGTAGTAGAGGCGGTTGCCCTGCCCCTCCTGGCGCACGATCGCCTTGCCGTCATCGGGTTGGATGCTGACCGCGGTGCCGCCGACGGAGACCGACTGGACGTGCACGAAATCGCCGGGCGCGTTGATCGACTGCGCGTTCACCCCGTCCAGGGTGAGGGTGTAGTCGGACATGCCTTTCTGGGTCGCCATTGTGCGTTACCGTTTGGAGGCTGAGTAGGCGAGCGCGGCCGCGGCGGCCACGCCCAGGATGATGATGGTCACGTACTTGAAGGTGGCGTTCTGCTGGCCCTGGGCGACGGTCTCAGCGACGCCCACGGCCTGGGAGATCGCATCGTGCGTGGTGGAGGTGATCGCATTCAGCGCCGACTCCTCCCCTTGCGCATTGGTGTCGAGCGCCTTCATCCCGAGCTGCAGGCCGGCGCTGATCGCGCCCTCGTCGGTCTGCGAGACAGAGATGTTGGAATTGCTCACGCCGGACAGATCGACGTTGCCGCCGATGCTGCCGGTGCCGCCCGTGATCGCTCGGTTGTCCGTCTTCGTGACGGTCTCCGAGGACTGCTGGGACTTAGGCGAATTCTTGTCGCCGGGACCGATACCCACCGTTCGCCCTCATGATGATTTCGGTTTCGACAAACCCGAGCCGCGCGTACCAGTGGCGCATCACCTTGGAGGTGAGGTGCACGCGGATGGGGAGCTCGCGGCGCTCGGCTTCGGCCTTGAGCATCCGCGCGAATTTCGCAAAGTCGCGGCCGGCGCAGGCTACCCAACACCACTCGGTGCCGGAGGCGTAGCGCTCCAGTCGCGTCACGGCGTAGCCTGCCAGCCCGTCTGCGTCCGCGAACTCCCAGAGCTGGGAGATACCACGCTCGACCTCACGGCGCGTGTCGGCGAGCCCGCCGGCGTTCAACGCTCGAGCGATATAGCGCTCCGCGTCCTGGCTCCAGGGGACGACGCGGATCATCGGTACTTCCGCCAGATCAGGAAGCCCACGACCGCAACGCCGGCGATCACCAGCAGCGCGAGCGGGTTGCTTGCGACGGAGGTCGCCGCACTCGTGAGCAGCGCCAGATTCGGATTGCCGCCGACCACGACGTTGCCGCTGGACACCGGAGAGCCCCACACGTTCGGTCCCACGGTGCTCGAGGTGTCGAGCGAGTACGTCATTTGCGCGGCGCCGCGCCGAGGGGCACGTAGGGCTTGGGCTTGATCCGCCGATCGGGGACGTTATCGTGTTTGTGCGCGCGAGCGTCGCTCCCGAGCACGCCGGCGAGCACGGAGCTCGCGCCGTTCGGCCGAGTGAGTCCACTTTTGGCGGCCATGGCTAAGCCTTCTTCATCACTTCGTACGCGACCAGGCCGACCGCGACCAGGATGCCGCCGATCAGCAGCAGGTGCTGCCAGGCATTGGGGTTGTTCAGCGGCAGCGCGTTGGTGGCGGCCACGTAGGTCTGGTCGGTCGTCTGCTGGGTCTTCGCGTTGATCGTCGCCGCGACGTACCCGCCGGCGGCCGACAGGATCGTGTTCGCGACGTTGGAAACGCCGGACCCCAGATCGTCTAGGCCGGACCATGCATCATCGTCGTCCATGGGTGGACTCCGTCAGTGGATCGGGTGGCGGAAGTTAGCTGGCGAGCGTGCCCAGGTACTCCGCGATGATCGGCGGGTTCATGGCGCCGTCGACCGTGAGGCGCACGCGGAAGTCCGCCGCGCCCAGGAGGTTGATCGGATCGCCACCCATGTAGTTTTCCGTTTTGTCGATCACGAACCAGCCGACCTGCGGGACCCGATTGCCGTCGGCCTGCACCCGCACGTTATCGCTCGAGGTGCGGTCCCAGATGATGTACTGGTTCCGCTCCACGACGGCGCGCGTGATGTTGTTTGCGTCCGGGTTGAAGAACAGCCGGTTGAGGGCCACGCGGTTGGCGTCCCCTCGAGGGAGGTCTGCGATGTCGAAGTCGCCGGCGCCGGCGATATTTCGGGTGAAGCGCTGCACGAACATGATCGTGCCGGGGCCGCCGGCCTGCGCCTCGCTCTGCGTGGCCTTGAGCACGAAGGTCGGGGTGCCGGTGATCCCGCCGGGGTTGGCGAGGTCCACTTCCATGTAGACGGACGTGATCTGCTGGCCCGTCTTCGGGTCAGCGCTGCCGGTGTTTAGAGCGGTCTCTTCCTCGCCGGCGAGGGTGTTCAGTCGATAGCGGTCAAACGGAATCACCAGCTCGAAGCTCGTGGCGTCGACGGTGGCGGGGTGCCGGCCGTCGAACTGGTTCATCTTGTCCCGCTGTGAGCCGGAGAAGCGTTGCGCCACCTGGCCGTTGACGAAGATGCGGATCTCCGTGAGATCGGCGACCGAGAAGGTCGTCGCGGCGCCAATGAGCCGGAGCTGGTGATAGCGGCGGCCGATCGGGAGCTTGAAGGTCGCGGTCTGTCCGGTGGCGATACCCTCGCCGGCCGGCATGGTGACATCGATGCGGGACATGAGCTGGTGACTCCGTGGGTGAGGGCCGGCCGATCAGGCGCCGAAGACGGCCGTCTTGACCGCAGGAATGCGGTAGGCGACTGCGACGACGACGAGGGCAATGGCGGCCGTGATGACGTACTTCATGGGTGCTCCGAGTGCGCGAGTGAATGTTGGAATCGGCGCCGACGCTAGCCCCGACCGGAGCGGACCGGAAGTTGGTTCCGGGACGGACCGGAACCGAGAGGCTTGAAAGTGAGAGGCGGTTCGCGCTACCGGCGCGATTTGAAGGTCATCCGGCCGGAGCGCAGCGTGCCGTCGCGCATGTCGCGCTCGATCCAATCGAGGTTCGTCAGCGCCGTGACCTGGGTGAGCGGCACGTCCAGGTACTCGGCCATCGTCTTGCGGTCGCGCGGGAAGGACTGGCGGCCGGCGTGGATGATGTCCGCGTTGCCGGCGATCGTCTTGTCGGACTCGGCCGGGCGCTGCGTGAGTGCGTAGACCTCCCCGCTGTCGTGGCGGCCCTTGCGGACCATCGCACCCCACGCATCAGGTGCTTTGCCCGGAGCGGTCACGTCGGCGAGCTCCTCCACCACACAGGTGCCGGCGCAGCCCCGCGTCCACACGGATGCGAGGCGGCAGAAGACCTCGAAATTGTCGGGATTCACCGGACCGATGTAGCCGATGCGGAACGGGCCGGGCTGGACCAGGTCGGAGCTGACTCGCTTATGGAGCTCGTGGAGCGTGCGGACGGGGCTGACCAGGCGTAGCCGGCTCCACTCCCGCACCGCGTCCCAGACCAGGAGCCGCGGCTTGTCCCGGTTCTGTTGGATGGTCCACGCGGATTTTCCGGATCCGCGCGAGCCCGTCACCAGGACAGCGAGCCCGTCAGGCCGGCGACGCCGACCCATGTTCCGGCGCCTCGATCACCTGCGGCGGCCGTCCGATGCCCGGCAGCTTGCCGCCGTTCTTGGCGATGCCGTTCACGGCGATGACGCCGGTCGCCGCGATCAGCCTAAACCAACACGCGTACTTGCCATTGAGGCCGTCCGGGAAGAGCTGAGCTAGGCACTCCGCGGTCGCCTCGGTCCACTCGGTGCGGAACTCGTCGGTGATATTCCACTGCGGGAGCACCGCGCTCGAGACGAACATCACCGGGAGGTGCAGGACCTCGCGGAACTCTTTGGCCGCATCGACGGGCGGGGCGAGCTCCTGGACCAGGCCCGCGCCGGCGACCGGGTCGACGAGGGACAGCGCCGCGTCCGCTTCGGCCTGGAGCTCGGCAGCCGTAGCCAGGTCGGGGGATGCGCCGGCGGCGGGATCCGGAGGATCTCTCATATCAGTGGCTCGTACCACTTGGGAGCGGGTTTCGGAGTCGGCTCCGGCGCGGGAGCGGCGCGCTTGGGAGCCGCTCCCGGACCCTGTTCCGGGACTCTGCGGTTTTGAGGCGCCGCGGCGTGAGCCGCGGCGCCGGATTTTTCCGGCACCGGGGCCGGATTCGCCGGACCCCAGATGATGGCGTTGTCGAGGATGTACTCGGTCGCGGCCGGATTGCCGTCCGAGCCGAGCCGGCCGTGTTTCGGACACTCGGCGTAGTGTTTGTCGGTGAAGACGCTCTTGCGCCCTTCGGTGCGGGGCCGGAACTTGAAGACTTTGCAGCGTTCGGGGCAGCCCTTGTACGGGCAGTCGACGGTGCCGATCGGGGAGTTCTTCGCGCGCCGGCTCACCCTTGGACCTCGACACTCTCGGTGCTCGAGGCGAGCGCGATCTCCAGCAACGTCACCCGGTCGGCAAGGTCCTCGATCTCTTCGAGGAACACCTGCGTACGCTCAAGCGCTACGCGGCCGCGCGGATTGAGCGCCAGGAGCGGGGAGCTGTTGAACTTCGCGAGGTCGGCGCGCAGCGCGCGGGAGGTCGCGATGATCTTCGGTGCCGGCGGGGTGTTCACGGGGCGCGAGCTTCACACACACGCCGGGGCCTCGAGCGGTGCTCGATTTCACATTTTGCGGAGCGGCTCTAGGGATCTGTGGACTGCGTCACGCGATCAGGTTCCGCCGCAGTCATGACGGACTTGCACACCTCTGCGGCCTTGAGGCGCTGATCGGCCGTTGCAATCTGCACGGGCCCGAAGCTGGGCAACGTTGCGTCCATACACTTCTGGAACCGCTGAGTCGCGAGCTCCTGGGGTGTATCAGGCGTGGAGGCGCAGCCTGCGCACGCTGACACCAGGATGTAGATAGCCGTTGTTGAGAGTCGCACGGGTTCCCTCCCTCTGTTGCTTGGTGAAGAGTGCAGCCATCGCGGGGCCTCGAGCGATGCCCCGATTCACGATTTTTTTAATTGTTCGAGCGAACTGTGGAGCGCGTCACGTGGGATCGAGTCTCCCAAGGTGCCCGCACCGGCTACTCCGGCCGGTTTGAGTGCTCGGATGAGCGCCAACCAGCGATCCGCGCCGGATCTGCCTGACGACTTATCCTCCGGTATCGAGCTAAGAAGAGGGACGGAGCACACGTAGCGGCCGCGCTGGAAGGCGATGCTGCCGAGCCAGACCACCGGACCCACCTCCTCCGGCTCCGGTTTTGCAAGCCCGTACAGCGCGCCGTACGAGCGTGTGCGGCGGAATCCCTTCATCGCGTAGAGCCACTCTCTGAGCTCAGCGGGGGTCCATTCCAACATCGGCGGCGGCGGCGCCCTGCCCTCCCTGGCCAGGTGCTCGGCAGACTTCGACACCGTGGCCGCGACCGCGTACTTGATGAGCTCGGTGAGCGCCGCTCCGATCGCGCCAGCGCCCTTGGGCAGCAGCCGCATATGCACATCCCAGTGCCACTGTTTGCGGAGGGCCTTCCAATCGAAGAAGCCCTTCGTCACGAAGATCACGTTCAGATGCACGTTCCAATCGCGCGCGCAGCCGAGCGGGGCCTCGAGGACGCACAGCGCGCCCTTGATCTGCGGAAACAGCCGATGGCCGTCGGCATCCTTCGCTTTGATCAGACGGCGCAGCCGCAAAAAGATCGAACTCATCTCAGCGCGGAGCTCGCCGGCGGGGGCGTTCGGGGTCGTGAGCACCGCGTAGTGGAGTTGGTGCCCTTCCGCCTGCAGGGCCTCGAGGGTCGGGAGCACGCGCCGGCGCAATCGCATCGCCTCTTCGCGCGCATCGTCGGGACAGAGCCTCGAGAGGCCGGCTTTGTCGTCCCAGTAGACGATCGGCTTGCCGCTATCCAAACTAACACCGAACTGTCCCTTCTGACGCGCGTTGCGCAGCCGCGTGGTGAGGTGCTCGAGCCAGACATCGATTCCGTGGCCCTCGCGGCGCTCGAGGATGCCGACCTGGTCGATTCGATCGGCGAGCCGGCGGCGGATCATCTCGCGCAGCGAGTACCCGGTGAGCTCGAGCTCCATTTGCTCCTGGGCCTCGAGGGCGGTCGGAGCGTATGCGGCGTAGGAGTGCGTCTCGCCGGCGGGATCAGTGAAGACCTTGCCGAATTCGGCGGAGTCGTCGATTTGCTGCTGGCGCAGCTCGAAGCGATCGGGTTGCTTCTGGTCTTTCAGCATGTAGGCGGGTTGGAACGGCCCGCTGCAGTGCGACCATGCTTGAGAATTGTCAGGAGATTGAGCCTCACCCGATCTGCATCTCGGCAGGTGCGAAACATCAGGCATGCGGCATCCGGGTGATACTCGCGTTTGGTCTTCATCGTCATTCCGCACGCGGCGCAGCGATCCATTACTCTCATGCGAGCCACCCCCATACCCGGTGCACGAAGTCGGCGGCAACATCGATTCCGACCATCAGGACGATCGGCACGGCGATCGCGAGCCCGACCAGGAGCAGCCGGTCGATCCATGTTGTGCGATCGAACATCAGGCTCCCCTCCCCTCTCCAAACACCCACGCGCATGCGCGGCCGAGCTCCACGGCGCGGCGCGCGGCGAATAGGAGCTGCCGGCGAGCATCCTGCGGAAGGGCGTTCCACTGATCGTGCGCGTACACCAGGTCGACCTTCGCGATGGTGCACAGCACTTCGTGCTCGGCGTAGGGAGTGAACGCGGTGGCGCCGCGGCCATCCCAGGCATCGGCCAACCGCGCGATGAAGTCAACTACGTCGAGCGGGCGTGCGTTCACGGCGGCGGGCTTCGCCGGAGACCGGTGCCGTCATCCTCGTCGCGCCGCGCGTCCTCGCGGTCGACGGCGATGCGCATGGCCTGCAGCGCCCAGTGCTCGGCCTCCTCGAGCTTGGTGACCACGAGCGCCATGCAGCGGCGATCGACACTCGAGGGAACCTTCTGAGCGCGGCGGATCGCCTCCGCGATCGCATCGTTCGTCACGGTGAGGCTCGAGTACTCGTCCGTGGACATCCCGCGCGCCCAGGCAACCAGGAGATCGGAGATCGCGCGGGGGCCGCTCACGAGCGGTGTATCCAAACCGGCGGGGGCCGGTGGATCTCCAGAGGCTGTCGACACGGGGGGAGCGGCGCGGCCGGGCCTACGTCGAGCCGGCACTCGCCGGTCGGGAAGACGATGACCGTGCGGCGATTGACCCACTCGAAGGTGAACGGCGTGGGATCGAGCAGCGCGTGGAGCGCGGCCGTCGGCTCGAAGACACCCGCTATCCCGCCGCCGGGATACGGGCCGAGCTCGTTCCAGTCGTACAGCACCTGCAGGCCGGTGAGCAGACCCCAGCCGTCGAGCTGGTAGCGCAGCTCACCGGCCCCGATCGTCATCGGGACCGGCGGCCGGCAGAACACGCACGCGAGCGCGGCGGCGGCGAGCGGAGTCACGGGTCCCGCCGATCGCCAGGGCGCAGCACCGCGACCAGGATCGCGATCGCAATGATGACGACGACGAACGGCAGGGAGGCGTGGGCGTGGAAGTGGTGGAACATGGATTTAGCCCTCTTTTTTTCGTGTGTCACTGACGGCGGCATCTCGGTACCGCTCGACCATCCAAATCATGAGCTTCCGGCGCCAGTCCGGACCCGATCGGGCACCGGGGTCAAGCTGCAGTGCACCAGGGTCGACCCCGTCGCGCTCCCAGCGGAAAACCGTCCGCACAGAGACCCCGAAGGTGGCGGCCAGGTCGGTGCGGTCGAGGCGATGGAAGATCCGCACGAGGCGGACGGTCTCCGCCGAGATCCGGCCCGGCTCGGGGACCGCGTTGGCGGCCGGCGCGCTCACTCGTCCCCGTACCCTTTCGCGAGCAGACCCTGCTCGAGTTGCTGGAGCGCGATGAGGAGGGTCTCCTCCGACAGACGTGCAGGGTTGCCCCGGATCTGGAGCAGCCTGCGGATGCTCGGCCCGGATAGCAGCGGAAGGAACTTCGCGAGCGCAGCGGCCTCGCTGCCGTGCATCACGACCCGCACGCGGACCGTGCGCGGTAGGTACGCCGTGGGGCCGTCCAGACGCCGCTCGAGCGGCGCCATCGGATCGAGCTTGCGGTTGGCGCGGCGCTTCACAGCCCGGCCTCCCCGAAGATTTCGGCCTCGAGCTGCTCAAGCTCGGTGCGAACCTCCGCGATCTGCTGCTTCAGGGCGCGCAGCCGCAGCAGCTTATGGTACCGATCGTCGGCGGCCAGGCAGGTGATGGTCGTGTCGCCGGCTTGGGGTCCGGCCTCAGAGGCGACGGGTGTCGCTTGCATGACGGTTCTCCGTTGTACGTCCAGTGCCACCCGGACAGACCGCGAAAGGGGCGCGGCTCCCCAAGTGGCAGTTCCCCAGCGACGCCCTACAACGGAGATTCGGTCCGAACGGCGTGAGGCGGGGAACCGCGACCCGGGGGGCACCATGCCACAGGGGCTTGTCCCCTACAAGGGCTGGTGGCCTTGTGGGTGCCGCTGGAGGCCGGTAGCGTGAGATCTGTCAAACGGCGGGGAGTCGCACCCTATGAAACTCGAGACCTCTACGGAGCTCCTGGAGCGCGTCCGCGCAAAGCACAGCGTGAGCTGGTACGGACTGGCCCGCCTGATCCCCGCGCACGAGAACACGGTGCGCAATTGGAGGCACGGTCGAACGATCGTCGATCGCAAATTTGCCCCACGAATTGCCGAGCTGGTCGAAGAACCGGCCGAGTACGTCCTGGCGTGCATCGAGTCAGAAAGGGAGCCGAGCGCGGAGGTGCGGAAGGTCTGGCAGCGGATCGCATCGAAGTTCCGCTCCAAGGTCGCGAGCGTTTTGCTCGCCGGTCTGGCCCTGGTCGGGATGGGGTCCCCTACCCGCTCAGAAGCCTACAGCGGGGCGCCGGAGGCGGCGCGGCCGGCTATGTATATTATGTTAAATTATCACCTACTCGGCTGTGGCGCACAGGCCCTCGCTCTGGCTGCACGCAGCGTGCAGATCCCTTGCCGCCCGCCCCGTGCCCCAGATACCGCCGCTGTCGACTCCGGTGCTCACACGCAGCGGCGGCTCACTTCTGCGGGAAGGTCCACAGGTAAGTGTCTTTGGGCAGCCCGGCCTGAATCGCCTGGGTGCGCAGCTTCTGTGCATCGCTCTGCGTCAGGTTCGCGCCGATGATCACCGAGTAATACGGGTTGGTCCCGTATGGCGCATAGACCTGCGCCATGAAGCCCTTCGCGCGGACCTGCGCTGCCTCGGTTTCGGCATCCTGTGCCTTCAGATGCGAGGCGACTACCACGTACCAGACGTTCTTCGCGGTGACGCCGAACAATCCACGCTTGATCTGCTGCGCCGGCGTCTCCGCCGGGTACTTGTATTGCCTGATCGTGGGCGTCTGCGGCGTCGCCGCTGCCGTTGGCGTCGGGGGTTGCGCATAGGCGCTCTGAATCACGCCTGGAAACCACAGCGTGCTGGCCTGCGTCGGCGCGGTCTGCGGAGTCTGGGGAACGCTGACGCGGTTCGCATTGATGAGCGTCGTCAGCAGTGCCGGAGCGGCCATCCCGAGCTGCAGCACCTTGAAGGCGTCGTGCTCCTTCTTGTGCGCCCAGCCTACCAGCGCGCCCAGGAAGAACAGTCCGGCGGCGCGCAGTGCATAAGAGAGTACCGACAGCAAGGTGAACTCGAGGCGCAGCGTTTCCAGGTCCACCACGATCAGGCTGAGCACGACTGGCACGAGGGCACCCAGGCCGCCGGCGATGATTCGCTGGCGATCCCCGAGTTTGTCGCCGCGTGCCCGTACATCCGCGCCCGCAGGCGCATCGTTCGGCTTGGGACTCATGCAGGACCTCCCTGATCTGTCCGGATTCGGCAAATGACATCGGCCGCAATCGGAGAATCTGCGGACTCACAGCGCGTTATCTCATAACTGTCGACGCTCGGCCTCACTCGGAGGTTACATAAGAGGCGCGACGGCGGCGTAATCGGGCACAGGGATATCGCAACCAACGACAGACGGGAGACGTGCTCGCGACCTAAGTCGCAGTGACGACGCCCGCCGCGGGTAATCGCTCAAGTGCGGCGCAGCAAGGCCGATATCCTTCGGGCGGCCGGTGTCGGCCATCTGTCTGGAGCCCCCGCTGTGGTCGGCACGTACAACCCTTGGCTCGTCCTGCTCTCCGTCTTCGTCGCCATCTTTGTTTCGCACACCGCGTTGAATCTGTCGTCCCGGGTGGCGAGTAGCGCGCACAAGCCTTCGGCGCGCCTGTGGCTCGTTGGCGGCGCCCTGTCCATGGGTTGTGGCGTCTGGTCGATGCACTTCGTCGGTATGCTGGCCTTCTCGCTGCCGATCGCGCTGTCCTACGACACCGCGACGACGCTCGCCTCGCTCGCGATCGCAATCGGGCTGTCCGGTTTCGCCCTCTCGATCGCGAGCCGCCCACAGATCAGTCTGCGGCGCCTCGCGGCCGGGGCCATCGTGATGGGGCTCGGCATCTGCGCGATGCACTACTCGGGCATGAGCGCCATTCAGATCCTCCCCATGATCACTTACACGCCGGGCCTGCTGCTGGCCTCCGGCGCCATCGCCGTGGCGGCATCGTTCGTGGCGCTGTGGTTGTTCTTTCGCCTGCGCAAGGGCCGCTCCTGGCAGATGCGACTCGCTCGTTTCGGTGCCGCGATCGTGATGGGGCTGGCCATCAGTGGAATGCACTACACCGGCATGGCTGCCTCGCGATTCGCCCCCGGCTCCTACTGCACGAGCGCCGCCTCCCCCAACAACAGCTGGCTTGCCATCACGATCGCCGTGATCGCACTCGCAGTCCTCTCGATCACCACGATTCTCCTCATCTACGATTCCCATCTGGAGTCGAAGACGCGCCGCCACAACGAACAGCTGGAGGAAGCCAACGAGCAGCTCGAGGAGGTCAATGCGCAGCTGCAGCACGTCGCGACGCATGACGCCCTGAGCGGACTGCCGAATCGGCTGTTGCTCGCCGACCGTCTGAACCAGGCGATCGCCTCTGCGGAGCGGCACCACGACCGCTTTGCCGTGTTCGTCGTCGATCTGGATCGCTTCAAGTCCATCAACGACTCCCTCGGGCACTTGGCCGGGGACGCGATGCTGAAGGAGGTGGGCCGGCGCCTCGCTGTGGCATTGCGCAAGGCCGATACACTGGCGCGACTCGGCGGCGACGAATTTGTCCTGATCATCAACGAGATCTCGAGCGCACAGGATATCGAGGCGATCGCCAGCAAGCTGCTGGTCGACATTGCGCGTCCGTTGAAGCTGTCCGAACTCGAGCTCCACACGTCGGCCAGTATCGGCATCAGTGTCTTTCCGGATGACGGCACGGATGCCGAAACTCTCCTGCAACATGCCGACGCTGCGATGTACCACGCGAAGAAGAGTGGCCGCAA
>FTDY01001106.1_pt1 | contig 16262 bp, 15 predicted proteins | sample 1640031 | NCBI WGS metagenome assembly FTDY01 (sample SAMEA3914816, study PRJEB12502) | metagenome | biome: forest; material: soil | place: USA | collected 2011-09-16 | depth 0.3 m
ACACGCGGCTGCTGGAGGCATTGCAGTGCACCGAGGAGGACCTGCGCGCCGCAATTGAGCTCATTCGCAGCCTCGATCCCCGTCCGGGCTCCAAGATCGGCACGTTCGAGCCGCGCGCCATCGTTCCGGACGTCATCGTCCGCAAGGACAAGAAGCGCTGGCTGGTCAGCATCAACGCAGCGATCTATCCGCGCATCCGGGTCAATCAGCAGTATGCAGACTACTTCCGCCAGGCGCGCGACGGCGAAACGGCACTGCTGGCCCAGCATCTGCAGGAAGCCCGCTGGCTGGTACGCAATCTCGAGCAGCGCTTCCTGACCATCCAGCGTGTCGCCGAGGCGGTGGTGACACGGCAGCGAAATTTCTTCGAATACGGCGACCTTGCCATGCGCCCGCTGACGCTGCGCGAGATCGCAGACGAGCTGGGCCTCCACGAGTCGACGGTTTCCCGGGCCACGAGCCACAAGTTCATGGCGACTCCGCGCGGAGTCGTGGCGTTCAAACGGTTCTTCTCGCGCCAGCTGGCGACGACCAGCGGCGGGGCCTGCTCTGCGACCGCGATCCGTGCCCTGCTGCGAGAGTTCATCGCCGCGGAGGACCGGCACAATCCCCTTTCCGATGTGCAGCTCACCGAGCTTCTTGCAGTTCGCGGCGTCAAGGTCGCGCGGCGCACGGTGACCAAGTATCGGCGCTCGATGCAGCTTCCGGCCGTCGACTTCCGCAGGGCATGATAAACAGCGCCCGCGGGACTCGCGGGCGCTGATTCCTTCTCAAGCGGTATTGGCTAGCGGGTCTGGCCGGCCTGCTCGTCCGCTGGCCCCTGCGCGAAGCGTCCGGCCTGATCCGAGAACACGATCTCGACGCGGCGATTCTGCTGACGTCCCGCCGCGCTGGAGTTGGTCGCCACCGGGAACGCGGGCCCCCGCCCCACGGCCTGATAGCGGGACGCCGGCACACCCTGTGCCGCCAGGGCGTCGGCGACCGCTTGCGCGCGCCGCCGGGAAAGCTGCTCGTTGTAGTCCTCCGAGCCGGTACTGTCCGTGTAGCCCTCGATGATCAGGCGCTCATTGGGATTGCTCTGCAGAAATGCCGCGAGCCGCCCGATCTTGAGGTCCGCTCCGGGCTTCAGGGTCGCCTGGTTGGTATCGAACAGCACGTCTCCCAGGGTCAGCACCATGCCACGGTTGGTCTGCTTGGCCTGCAGGTCCTGCAGCTGCTGCTGAGTGCTCGCAAGCTGCTGCTGAGCAGCCTCCGCTTGCGATTTGGCGGCCAGGGCCTGGCCCTGTGCCGTCTCCGCCTCAGACTGCGCGGCCCGCGCGTCCCGGGTCCGCGCCTCCAGGAGGACGCGGTTGCGGTCGTCTTGCGCGCGCGCGATCTCTTGCCGCGCGCGCGCCTCCTCGACACGAGCCTCGCCAGCGTCAGCGTGTCGGCTCGCAAGATAGGCGAGATGGTCCACGACTTGCGGCGGCCTGTGCTGCGCCAGCGCGGATTCCGCCTGTTGCAGACTGGCGCGTGCGGCGTCGAGGTCATGAGGCGCCGCCTGTTGAGCCAGGGGCTCCGCGGACAGATCCTGAACCTGGATGCGGGCGTGCTCGAGCTGCTCGTTGCGGGGCGGCGCCGATGCGCATGCGGCCAGCAACCCCGCGACTGCTGCACAGATGATTGCGTATTTCACGGGTCGCTCCTGTGAGAGAGGTTCGGTTGTCATCGGCTCACTCCCGGATCGGGGGAAGTGCGGTCCGATTCGCTCCGCAGCGTGTCGGTGCTCTTTTGCACCTCGCCCGCAGCGCGCTTAGCCTCGCCCGCGCTGGAACGCGCCGCAGCGACATCTGCATCCGCCTCAGCAGCTTCCGCGTAGCGTCGCGCTTCATCGTACCTCCGCGCATCGTTCGCCTTTTCGGCGTCACGCAGCTCATCGTGTGCGCGTTGCAGGTCCGCGGCCGCGTACCGCTGTGCGCCGCCCTTGTCCGCTTGCTCAATGACTGCGCGGGCGCGAGTCATTTCTTCGGTCGGCTGGGGCCCCTGGGTCGCGCAGCCGAGCCCGGCGAAGGCCAGTAGCACAGCGGCCGACAAGGAAATCGTTCGTGGCGTCATGACCACAACCTCTTTTGATGGTGAGAATCACTGCGGAGATCGTCGCCTTTCCCGCGTCGAGTAGCTGTCGGTCGTCGACTACAAAGCCCTTCGGGAACGCGCGTCGATACGTAGGCGCACTCCGACCTGACTGCACTTCACGCGCACGCCCGCACTCGCGCGACGCACGCCTGTTGACCACGGCGTACGCACGCTGCACACGTATAGACCGCGCTGGATCGCCGTCAGCGGCGCGCTGCAGGCAGCATCAAGGAGATGCTGCAGAGAGGAACGAGGAAGGAGAAGCGGCTGTGTCAGCCGGAGTTGCGCGCGGCAGCCTCCGGGATCGCGCCAGTGTTCTTGTATTGGTCTCTAGACTCGCCGCTCGGTCAACCTCGGGCCCAGCGGCGCCACGCGACCGCGGGCAAGATGCAGAGCGTAGGCGAGAGCGGAAGCCTTGTCGCTAAAAGAGGCGACCGGCTCAGAAGCCGTATCGCGGAATACCACCCAATGATCCGATGCGGCCGCCCGAACGCGGTAGATCGCATCATTGCTCACTTTTGACATCGCCGTCCCCTGAGGTCGTGACTGTCGCCAAATTGCAATACCGTGCCGCAAGAACCGGTCCCGGGCCGCTCGGGCTCCAAGGCGGCTCGAGCCCTGGACCGCCAAGTTCCCGTCTGCGATCCGCGACAGCCGCCATGACAAATCGCAACGAGGTAGGACACGTCTGACAGGAGCATCGGAAGCGGCAGTGCGCGTTCCGCCGTGAACGCCGACTTTGCGCGGGCCCGCAAGCCGGTAACTTGGTCCCACGTGCCGACTTGCGGCAATGAACTCCAATCGCAAGGTGCCTCATGATGATCGACCGCAGCGACCTGTTGCATGCAGCCACGAGGCCCGAGGCAAAAGGGGAACAAATGGTGACAGATGACATGGTGGCCCTCGTGCCCCAGCTTCATACCTTTGCACGCTCCCTGACGCGGGACGGCGTGCGCGCCGATGACTTGGTGCAGGAAGCGCTGATGCGCGCGATCGACAATATCGAGCGCTTCAAGCCTGGCACCAATCTCAAGGCATGGCTCTTCACGATCGTGCGCAACGAGCACTACTCCCAGTTGCGGCGCCGGAAGTTCGAGGCGCACGGCGTGGATACGTCGCTGCTGCCGGAGCCCAGCGTGCCGCCGGATCACGACGGCAAGCTCGAGCTCCGCGACCTCAATCGCGCGCTGTCGTCGCTGTCACCTGGCCAGAGGACTGCCCTGATCCTGGTGAGCGCGAGCGGCTTCTCGTATGAGGAAGCGGCCGCAATCTGTGGATGTGCGGTGGGAACTATCAAGAGCCGGGTGGCGCGTGCCCGTGAGACGCTTCTGGAGATGCTCGAGGGACGGCAGCCTCTGCCGGCGCTCGACGACGACAGCGAGCAGCCCATCCCGGCAGCGCGCCAGCGCCAACGTTCTTCGCGCCTGGGTTTCGACGCTCCTGCAATGGTGGCCTGAGGCCCGCGTACCCACTCGAGGCATCCCGCCGCGGACGGCGCGCCCGGTCTTCAGACCCGGGCGCGCTTCGTCTTGGCCAGGTTCTCCAACGCCTCCCCCGCGAGGCGAAATACCGTCCATTCGTCCATGGGCACCGCGCCCAGGTTCCTGTAGAAGGCGATCGAAGGCTCGTTCCAGTCGAGCACCGCCCACTCCAGGCGACCACATCCGCGCTGCACGGCAAGCGCCGCCAGCCACTCGAGCAGCCGGCGCCCGATTCCCCGGCCGCGGCTCTCCGCCAGCACGAACAGGTCTTCCAGATAGATGCCCGGCCGGCCGAGAAAAGTCGAGAAATTGTGGAAAAAGAGGGCGAATCCAACCGGCTCACCGTCGAGGCACGCGAACACGACCTCCGCGTAGGGGCGAGCGCCGAACAGGGCCTCGCGCAGGCCCTCTTCCGTCGCCACGAGCTGGTGCTCCAGGCGCTCGTAACGGGCCAGCTCGCGCACGAAGCGCAGCACGAGCGTTACTTCGTGCGCTGCGGCGGGCCGTACCGTGATGGGGTCGCTCATGGATGACTCAGCCCGTGCTTTGCAGGCCCTGGGCAATTCCGCCGACGCTGGCGAGCAGGGCATCGAACAGGTCGCGGTCGCGCCGCTCACTGTCCCGCCAGCGCCGCAGCAGGTCGACCTGCATCAGATTCATGGGATCGACGTACGGATTGCGCAATTGGATCGAGCGTTGCAGCGTCGGATCCGTGTCCAGCAGCCGGGCGCTCTCTTTCACGGCGAGGACATGCTCGCACGCGACCTCGTACTCGACCCGGATTGCAGTGAAGAAGCGGCGCGCGGGCTCGGGCGCGAGCGCGTTGTACGCCTGTGCGATGCCCAGGTCCGTCCGGGCCAGCATCGTCTCGACGTCGTCGATGAGATTGCGCAGGAAGAACCAGTTCGCATAGGCCGCACGGATCGCCGGAAGCCCATGCATCTCGACCGCGGCGCGTAGTCCTGCGCCCGCACCATACCAACCCGGCAGCATGTGGCGAGTCTGAGTCCAGGCGAACACCCACGGGACGGGGAGCAATCCCTTGATGCCCTCGATCTCGGCCCGGTGCACGGAGCGCGAGCCGATCGGCATCCGCTCGATGACATCTATCGGGGTGACGCTGCGGAAGTACTCGGAGAATTCACGCTCGCCGAACACGAGGTGCCGATAGGCTTCGACGCTCGCATCCGCGATCGTTGCGCCACACGCGACGTGCTGCGGAAGGTCCGGCGGGAGCGTGCCCCTCTGCGCAGCCGAAGCCGCAAGAGACAGCGCGCTGAAGGCGCGCTCCAGAGTGCGCATGGCGATCGGCCGCAGGCCGTATCCCTGCTTGACTGTCTCTCCCTGCTCGCGCAGGCGCAGCACACCGTTGACCGCGCCGGCGGGCGCCGCCCTGACCAAAGCATCGATCCTGCCACCACCGCGCGCAAGACTGCTCCCACGCGCGTGGAAGACGACATGGCGCTCGCCGGCGGCGGCGAGCACTTGCGCAAGAGCGCGCTGCGCCTGATAGATCGCGAACCTCGAGGCGCACGGGCCACCCTCCTTGTTGCTGTCGGAGTAGCCGATCAGCACGCATTGCCTGCGCCCGTGAGCCTCCAGATGCCGGCGATAGAGCGGATCGGCCAACAGCTCCTGCATCGTCTCGCCGCAGCGCTCCAGCGCCTCGAGTGACTCGAACTGTGGAGCGATGTCGAGGGCGACCTCTCCCGTACGCTTGTCGTAGGCTTCGGCCCAACGCGCGAGCAGCAACGCAGCCAACACGTCGTCTGCGGCAGCCGCGCCGCTCACGATGAAGAAGCCTATTGCGTCGGCGCCATACCGATGGCGCCCCTGCATGATGGCGTCGAACACCGCCAGAGTGCGCTTACCCACCGCATCCAGCTCGGCGCGCGCGCCCACGTCACGCTCCAGCGCGTTCGCGAGAATCTTGCGGCGCTCGGCGCTGGTGCGCTTCAGCCAGCCTGGATCATCGAGCCCCAGCGCCAGGACCTGATGAAGGACGCTGGCATGCTGACGGACGTCGAGAGTCGCCAGATGGAATCCAAAGGTGTCGATGCGCCGCAGCAGGCGCCGTACATAGAAGAGGCCTGCGTTCGCACCCTTGTTTGCCAGGAGACTGGCGCCGATCAGCTCGATGTCCCCGCGCAACTGCCGCGCGCTCTCGTAGCCGTTCGGACGGCCATCGTAGGTGTGGCGAAGTCGCTCGCCGATCTGAGCGAGAAACACCCGGTACGGCATCCTGTCGTGACGCGCCGGCGTGATGGCACGCGCGCCCGGCAGCAGGGTCATGTAGTCCTCGATGCGTTTCGCCAGCGCGGGAGAGACGCTGACCCGGCTTGCGCTCTGGGACAGGCGCTGGGCGAGCAGCTGACATTCCGCGAAATACGCATTGATGATGACCTGCTGCTGGCGCGCCAGCGTCTCGCGGATCGATTTCGCATGCACGTCGGGATTGCCGTCCATGTCCCCGCCCACCCACGAGCCGAAGAACAGGATGGTCGGCAGCTCGACGGACTCGGCGGGCGCCGAATACAGCTTCTCCAGCGCTTGCGCGATTTCCTCGTAGAACGCCGGCACCACCCGATAGAGCATCTCCGTGAGGTAAAACAGTATCTGCTCGCGCTCGTCGGCAACCGTCAGCCGCTCGCGGGGATGCTCCTCCGTCTGCCACCCCGCGGTCATCTCGACCCGAATGCTGCTCCAGATGTTGCGGACGTCGTGCGGCGTCAGGGTGGGATCGAGCCGATCCAGCAGGTGCTGCGCGATCCGCTGCTGCTTGCGCAACAAGGTGCGGCGCGTCGATTCGGTGGAGTGCGCAGCGAACACTGGCTCGATGCGCAGGCTGCCGAGCAGCTTCAGGACCTCATCGAGGGTCAATCCACGCGCCTTGAGCGTCGCCAGCGCGTCTTCGACTCCGCCCGGCTGCGGCCGCTGGCTGTCCTTGAGGAAGTACTGGCGGCGGCGGCGGATACGATGCACCTTTTCCGCCAGGTTGACCGCCTGAAACCAGGATGAGAAGGCGCGCACCAGGTCGCGCGCAAGCGCCGGAGGCCGCCCGCGAACCCGCGTGGCCAGCTCGACGGCCGCCTGCTCATCGTCCTCGCGCCGGGCGATGGCAGCCACCCGGTCCTGCTCGACCAGCTCGAATAGCTCCTGACCGCCCTGCTCACGCAGGATTTCCCCGACCAGCGCGCCCAGGGCATGCACGTCGTCGCGCAGTGCCTCGTGCCTGGGTGGGAAATGTATGTCGCTGCGGCTCACGGTCAGCCGCATATTATAGCGGTCTGCGGCTTTGCGCTGCTCACCCCGCGAGCAGCACGGATTCCGCCCGCTCCAGCTCCTCGGGCTGCCCGTAGATCACGACGATGTCCCCGTCCCGAAGGATCGTCTCGCCGGAAGGCTCGCGGCCCAGGATCCCCTGCCGCCGGATGCCCGTAAAGGTCACGTGTACCCCCCGGCCCCGCACATCGCCCAGCGTCCGGCCCACGGACCACGCGCCCGGGGGAATCACGACCGATTTCAACTCCTCGCGGAACTCGTGCGTCTCATCGAGCGGGCGCGCATCGCCACGCCGAACGATGTTCCTGAGTACCGCATACCGGTTGTTGCGAATGTCACCCACCGTGCGCACCACGCGCGTTACCGGCACGTGCAGCAACATCAGCACGTGGGACACCAACATCAGGCTTGCCTCGAACGTCTCCGGCACGACATCGGTCGCGCCGGCCTCCTGCAGTTCCTTGATGCGGGCGTCGTCCTGGGTGCGCACCAGTACCGGCACGTTCGGTCGCACGCGGCGAATGCTGTGAAGAATGCCAATGGACGTGGACGGGTCCGAGAAGCTGATGACCACGGCACTGGCTTTCGCAAGCCCGGCCGTGGCGAGCATCTCGTCGTCGGATGAATCCCCGAACAGCACGGGGTCGCCGGCCTGGCGTGCAGCACGGATCCGCGCCGGATCCAGATCGAGGGCGATGTACTCGAACCCCTGGGACTCGAGTACCCGCGCAACGTTCTGCCCCACGCGCCCGAAGCCGCAGAGCACTACGTGGTCGCGCGCTGCGATATCGCGCGTTGCGGCGTCCTCGCGCTGGCTTGCTGTGTCCGGGGGGCCCTGCTCCCCGAGGAGCAGGCGCGCGACGCGCTTGTTGTTGTTGAGAATGGCCGGGCTGAGGACCATCGAGAGCACGACGGCGACGAGCAGCGGCTCACCCAATCGCTCAGGAATGAGGCCGGTCTGCAGGCCGATGGTGCACAGGGCGACACCGAATTCCCCGCCGATCGAGATCACGATGCCGGTGCGCAGCGCCTTGAACCGGGTCGTCGTGAAGGGCCGCGTGACGAGGGCTGCGACGGTCGCCTTCACGACGATGAGGCCGAGGAGCATGGCAGACACGAGGCCCAGCTCCCCGACGAGCAATCTGACATCCAGCAGCATGCCCACCGAGATGAAGAAAATGCCCAGCAGAATGTCGCGGAAGGGACGGATGACCGCGTCGATCTGGTGCCGGTACTCCGTCTCGGCGAGCATCATCCCCGACAGGAACGCCCCCAGGGCGAGCGACAGGCCCGCGGAGCGGGAGATCCAGCCGGAGCCCAGCACGACGAGCAGCACGGTGAGCGTGAACAGCTCGCGCAGCCGGCTGTGCGCGATCTCGTGGAACAGCGGGCGCAGCAGCCACCGTCCCGCCGCCAGCACCACGACGACCGCGAGCACGCCCCCGATGACCGCAATCGCGCTCGCGCGGAGCTGAAAGTGCTCCTCGCCTGCGGCAAGCGCCGAGGCAAGCGCCAGGAAGGGCACGAAGGCCAGGTCCTGGAACAGCAGCATGCTGAACGCGAGTCGCCCGTGAGTCCGGTTCAGCTCGGCGCGCTCGGTGAGCTGCTGCAGGATGATGGCCGTCGAGCTCATGGACAGCGCCCCGCCCACCACGATGGCGGTAAGCCAGGAGAGCCCGCACAGCCGCGCGATCGCAGAGAATACGGCCGTAGTCGCCACGACTTGCGCCGAGCCGAGTCCAAGCACTTCCCGGCGCATCGCGATCATGCGCGGGAGTGAGAACTCCAGGCCGAGGGTGAACAGCAGGAATACGACGCCCAGCTCGGCGAGCAGCCGGGTGGTGTCGGAATCCGACACCACGCCCACGGCGTGCGGCCCCAGGGCGAGGCCGACGATGAGGTATCCCATCGTCGTCGGCAGCCCGAGGCGGCGCGCCAGAGTCACGACGAAAACGGAGCCGGCGAGCAGTACGAGAACCTGGGACAGCGGCTCGATCATCGGCAATGCAAACTCTGCGGCCGCGCAGCCCAAACTTAGACTGCCGCGGCCTCCGAGCGCAATGGGCGTCTCATCAGCCCTCCTGAGGCGCTCTGCGGTAAGCGGCAACCTCCGCGGGCGGCGCCACGCCCGGCGCCAAGCGCGGATCGGCAACGGGCGTCCGAGCCTGCATCGCAAGCGGCACCACGCCTGCCCAACATGGCAGCGCGTAGTCGTCTTCGAGATCGATCGGTGGGCCGGTGCGGGCCTTCGCGGACGCCTCGGCGATGGGCAGGCACAGCACCGCGGTAGCCTTCAGCTCCTGCTCGTTCGCCGCCCTCACCTGCGCCGTCCGCCCCGGCACGATGTGCTCGACGAGTGCATTGAACGCCTGGCGTTTGTGCGCCGGATCGGTCACTTCCACGGCCGTGCCGAGGATCACCGCCGAGCGGTAGTTCATCGAATGATGGAAGGCCGACCGGGCGAGCACCAACCCGTCGACGAGCGTCACGGTGACGCAAACCGGCACGCCGCCCCGCAGCGTCTTGAGCATGCGGCTCGCGACGGAACCGTGCACGTACAGCCGATCCGCGATCCGCGCATGGGTCGTCGGCAGCACATACGGCTGGTTGTCGTGGGAAAAGCCGATATGGCAGATGAGCGCCTCATCGAGAATGGCAAACACGGCGTCGAGCTCATGCGAGCCGCGCTCCGGGCGCCGGTTGAGCCGGGTGCGTTGGGTGGGCTTCATGGCGGGCAGTTTGCGGCCTATAATGGATCCCCCAAAAGAGCCAGTTTCGTCAAATTGACCAGGCCAGTTACCCCGCCAGTTACGCAACTCCTTACCAAGCCCGTCGGCAGGCCAGTTGCAGCGCATCGATGGGACCTGTCCCTCGCGCTCGATGAGAGTGCCGCCGCACCGCTGTTCCGGCGGATTTCCCGCGGCATCGTGTCCGAGATCCGCCGGGGCCGGCTCAGGGCCGGCGAGCGCCTCCCGGGTACGCGCACGCTTGCGGCTTCACTGCTCGTCAATCGCAATACCGTCCTCGCGGCCTACGAAGAACTGCTCGGCGAGGGCTGGATCGAATCTTCACGTGCCCGTGGCACATTCGTCTCGCTTGCTCTCCCGGAGGTCCGGCCACGAGCCTTCAGCAGAGGAACGCCCCGCAAGGAGGTTCCCGGACGCGCCGGCTTCGATGTCGGCCCAGGGCCCGACGTCGGCCTGCCCGCGACCCGCTCGCAGGGAATCCAGATGAGCAGCGGCTCACCGGATGTGCGGTTGACTCCGGGGGCGCTGCTCGCACGAGCGTTTCGTCGAGCGGTTCGCAGGCAGTCCCGGTCGACGCTCGCGTACGGCTTTCCGCACGGTCACCCCGACCTGCGCGCCGCGCTTGCCACGATGTTGGCAGCGACGCGCGGCCTGGCGACGACGCCGGAGGATGTAGCCGTGACGGCTGGCAGCCAGATGGCCCTGGATCTCGTGAGCCGCGCACTGCTCAGGCCGGGCGACCGGGTCGCCGTGGAGCAGATCGGATACCGGCCGGCATGGCTGGCCTTCCAGCAGCATGGAGCGAGGCTCGTACCGATTCCCGTCGACGCCTGCGGCCTCGATGTCGCCGCTCTTGCCAACGCCGCCGAACGGGAGCCCATTCGTGCCGTCTACGTAACTCCGCACCATCAGTATCCGACCACGGCCACGCTCTCGGCGGGGCGCAGAATCTGCCTGCTGGAGCTCGCGCGACGCCTGCGCATCGCGGTCATCGAGGACGACTACGATCACGAATTTCACTACGACGGCAGCCCCATCCTGCCGATGGCGAGCGCGGATCGCGCCGGAGTCGTCGTTTACGTCGGGACCCTGACAAAGGTCGTTGCTCCCGGCGTGCGCCTCGGGTACGTCGTCGCCCCGCGGCCCCTGTTGGAATCGGTCGCCGCGCACCGCTACATCCTCGATCGCCAGGGCGATCACACTCTCGAGTGCGCGGTGGCGGAACTGTTGGATCAGGGAGACGTGCAGCGCCACGCGCGGCGCGCCCGGCGGATATATCAGGCACGGCGCGACGGCGCGGTGAAGACGCTGCGGGCCGAGCTCGGCGACGCCGTCTCGTTCACCGTGCCGTCAGGCGGGATATCCATCTGGACCGGCGTGGCCCCGCAAATCGATGTAGACGCATGGGCCGCCCGAGCCGGGCAGCGTGGCGTGAGCATTCAGACGGCAAGAGCGTATTCATTCGATGGCCGGCCGCGACCGTTCTTTCGGCTCGGGTTCGCGGCGCTCGACGAGCAGGAGATGCGCGAGGCGCTGCGGCGCCTGCGCCGCTCGCTCTAGGAGGACATCAGGATCGTCGTGTCGTAGGACTCAAATCCCTGGATGGCGCGCGAGTAGGCGTTGAAGACCAGACGCTCGGCCACCTTGTCGGCGCGCGCCGAGAGCAGCATGCGCAGCAGGACGTCATCCGCCGGACGCATGGCGTCTTCGGCCAGCAGTTGCTCGATCACGCGGGTCAGGCGATGCGTGAGCTCGTTGACGAAGCGCAGGTGCGCCCCGTCGTGGACCTGGTCGGCGCCTGGCCCGTAGGTGCTGCGCGCTTCCTCGGCGAGCTCGTGCAGGAACAGGTTCAGCAGCCGGGCCTTGTCCAGCTGCCGCAGCTCCGCGAAGAATTCGATTTCCGAGTTGAGGTTCATGGCTCGAGGCGCTGCGCGGTCCTCTTACGCCGGGAAGAAGTCGATGGGCTTGGTGGTCGTGATCGACTCGACGTCTTTGGCGTCGAAGCGGAACAGGCGCACGCGCGCGACGATCTTGCGCTCCAGGTCAGGGTCGTTGAGCTCGCTGGAGACCACGCGGCACATGGTCACATCCCCCGACGGGGCGATCGTGAATTCGAGCACCAGTTTGCCCTGCAGCTCCGGCTTCTCGCGCAGCTCACGGCTGTACAGCGCATAGATCGCGCCCTTGTTGCGATCGAACACCAGCTCGATCTCCTCGCGCGAGCGGGCGGCCTTGCCGCTGGAGCCCGTGCGAGTCGGGCCGCGGCTGTCCAGTCCGCCGCGGGCAATCTGCGACGTGACGGCCGTCGTGTCGTGTCCCGTCAGGGAGCCGGCGCCCGTGCCGAACCCGCGGCTGCTGTTCGCGGAGGTGATGCCGCCGCTGCCCGCGCCCACCTTGGATGTGATGAGCGCGCGCTCGGCATGTGAATCGGCGCCGACCGCGCCCGAAAGATTCTTGGTCTGGGCGAGCGGCGTCAGGTCCATCTGCTCGCGCAGGTCCGCAAGCTCGTCCTTGAACTGATTGACCGTCTTCTGCGCCTTCTCGTGCGCGAGCTGCTTCTGGTCGACCGGCTTCGGCACCGGCTTCGGCACCGCCTCGATCTTGGGCTTCTCCTCGACCTTCGGGGGCGGGGGCGGCGGCTTCGGCTTCTCCTCGATCATCACCCGCGCCAGCCGCTGCGGCACCTCCGTATCGGCCGCGCTCTGCTTGGGCGTCGGCAGGAGCGGAAACAGGATGCCGAACAGCACGAACAGGATGAGCATCGCCCGCAGGATCTTGCGGAAACGCTCGCTCGAGTCCGGATCTCCCTCCCAGGGCAGCTCGTACTCGCGATAAAACGGGACCAGGGTGGTCATGGGCTTGGCGTCTCTCGCTTCGATCTAGGCGCGATTCAGTTGACCTGCCACGACCGGCTTTTCCTTCTGGATCACAGCCAGGGAAATGCGGCCATAGTCAGCGTCGGTGCAGGTGGCCATGACTTTCTTCAACACCTCGTAGGGCAGTGCCTTGTCCGCCATGATGGTGATCTCGCGTTTGGCGAGATCCTGCTCCGTGATGTCCTTGCCCACCAGCAGCGGGCGCTTGAGCGCGTCGCGCAGCGGCCCGACGATCGCGCCCGGCGAGGCGCGCACCTCGGCCACGCTTGCGATGTGCTCGCCCTGCACGAACAGGTCGTCCTTCGTCACCATGACCACGACCGAGGTGTGCGGGGCGGCCTCGGCGATCGACTGCGGGATCTCGATGCCCTTGCTGTTCTGGATCACCTCGACCTCGGTCGAGTACACGAGCAGGAAGGCGACCATCACCGACAGGATGTCGATGAGCGGGATCAGGTTCAGCTCCGCATCGGCGCGGTGCCGCAAGTGATGCTGCGCCATGCGCCGCGCGCGGTTGGACATGCTCATTTGGTAGCAGCTCCTTGTGGGGAGGGCGCGGGCGCGCGATTGGGCACCGGCGCGGCGGCGGCCGGCGTCACGGCCTGCGTGGCGCCGCCAGCCTGCTGATCGTCGCCCTGCGGGGCATCCCCGATCGAGATGTCGGGGAACAGCTCCGCCTGCACGGTGGTGTTGCGCTCGTCCTTCGCCTCGAACACACGCACCCGGTCCATTACCTGCACGAGAATGTCGTAGGGAGTGTCCGACTCGAGCAGGATGGAGGCATCGGTCTTCTCGGGGAACTTCGCCTTCACGCGCTTCAGATAATTGGTCAGGCCCTCGTAGTCGTAGCCGGCCGCCGTGTTGGGAAGAGGGGCGAGCGGCCCGCTGTTGCGGTCCGCCACGATCATCCCGTTCTTGCGCACCATCACCTCGAGCTGCAGGCCCGGCGGCGGATCGCGGAACTCCGTCTGTGAGGCAGGCAAATTCAGCTGCAGGATCACCGTGCGGGAGAACACGGCGGTCATCAGCAGAAAGGTCACGAGGACGGTGAAGATATCGATCATCGGCACGAGCAGCAGCTCGGCCGGCTTGCGCATGTGGCGCGCGAGCTTTCTCGATTGATACGATCTACGCATGCAGGGCCTTTGGGTCCGCGGCAGCGAACGAAGCTGTCAGGGCCCCTACGCCGCGGCCGCTGGCGCCGGCGTCTGCCGCTCGGTGATCGCGTTCAGGAACTTCACGGAGGCCATCTCGAGGCTGTCGATCAGCTCGGTGGTCTTCGTCTGCAGGAACGCGTGGACGAACAGCAGCGGCACCGCGGTCATCAGGCCGAACGCCGTGCAGTTCATCGCAACCGAGATGCTGGCGGACAGCAGATTGGCCTTCTCCGCCGGATTGATCGTGGCGACCGCCGCGAATGCGCGTATGAGGCCCATCACGGTGCCGAGCAGGCCAAGCAAGGTTGCGAGATTCGCGAAGGTCGCCAGATAGTGCGTGCGCTTCTCGAGGCGCGGCACGACCTCCATCAGGCTCTCCTCCATTGCCTTTTCGATGTCGTCGCGCCGCCGTGCGGATTGAATGCGCGCCAGCCCGTAGTTGAGGATGTGCCCGATCATCGAGTTCGACTTCGAGGTCACCTGCACGACCTGGCGGAAGTTGCCCTGCGCGAGCATGGGCACGATCTCGTTCCAGGTGCCGCGGTTACGCACCGCGACATGAGTCAGGTAGATGTAGCGCTCGATGGCGATCGACAGGCCCACCACGAACACGATGGCGATCGGGTACATGAAGTCCCCGCCGCCTTGGAAAAACCGAACGATCAGATTCCACAGTCCCATCGACCTTACTCCCACTCTCTGTTACGGCTGCGGCCGAACTCTCCGCAAGAGGATCGCGACCAGGCGACCCTCTCGACATGGCGGCGCGCTACGCGCGCCGATCAGGAGCCCACACAAGCACAAGCTGGCAAACTGAATGACATAAGCCCAAAAAGCTGCGATCCCGCTCTCATTTACGACTTGCCGGTGAGCGGCGGCGCGCCCGGCAGGCCGCGCCAGGCCTCAAACCGGCTAATGCTTCTCACCTGCCGGGGGCGCCGCGGGCGTCCCGGAGCCCGGATTGCCCTCCGGCGGCCCCGCCGCCGGCGCATGTGCCTGGTCCGGCTTCAAGGCGTCGTAATAGCGATTTTCGCGTTTGAACACGTCGCGATCGACCGGCGCAAGCACCTCGTCCAACAAGCTGTTGACGGGCTTGCCCACGAGATCCCCCAGATCGGAGCGCTTCCACGGAACGATATATAGCACCTTCGGGAGCTCGCGATTGCCGGTGATCTGCGTCGTATCCAGCTCAATGCGATCCTGCGCCTTGCCGGGGGCGCCGGCTCTGGAGGGCGCTCGGCCCGTCTGACCTTTGTCCTGCGCGGAAGCCTTCGACTGTTGGGGCGCCGTATTTCCTTCGGGCGCAGCCGGCGCCTTCCCAGCCGGTGTCGAGCCTGGCGCCAGGCCCGGAACATTGCCCGGGGCTGCAGTCGGTGAGCCGGCAGGTGCCGCCGACGTGTCGACGCCGGGCTCGAGTTGATCGGGACGCGGGACCTCGCGGGCTGGTGATGCGGCCGGCGCTGCGGGCGGTGCCGCGCCTGACTGACCCGTGGACGGCGCATCGGCGGGCAGCGTGTTTGCGGGAGGTGCCTGGCCCCAGGTGGGCTGCGCCGCGATCAAAGCCAACAGCGCACAAAGGCGCAGCGGAATGTGTGTCGTGTACATCAATCAGCCTCCCGCTCGTGGCGCAGGTGTAGGCGGCGCACGGTCCGGTGCACCGGGGGCTCCCGGAGTGACCGACGGCGCCGGTGCGGCCGGAGACGGCGTCTCGGGGGCCGGTGCGGCCGGCGCATCGGAGCCTGGCGCGGCCGCAGGCGCGGCAGGCCTCTGCACCGGCTTTCCTAGGCGCTGTCGCAATTCGGCGAGCCAGCCGCTCACCGGCTTATCCTCGCCCGTGAGCTCCTTGTAGCGCTCAAACGCGGTCAGCGCGCGCTCCGGGTCTGCAAGATAGAGATCGGAAACGACGCCGAGGTTCCGATACGCGGCAGCATAGTTGGGGTCCGCTGCGATGGCCTTCTCGTAGGACGCCGCGGCGTCCAGGAACTTGCCGCGCAGCCGCTGCGTCGCGCCGAGCTCCGTCCACGCGACTGCGCTGGCGCCGTTGCGCTCGACGGCCCTCTTCAGCGCATCTTCCGACTGCTCCAGCTGACCGCCCTTGCGAAGGAGGATCCCGAGATTGACGTACGGCGCCGACAGCTGCGGATAGCTCACCGAGATCTGCTTGAATTCGAGCTCCGCCTCGGTGGCGTTCCCCGAGCGCATCATGCCGACGGCACGGTCGAAGTCGGCAACGGCGCGCCGCGGTATTTCGGTCGGCGCCGCGGGGGCGCTCGCGGCAGCGCCGGCGCTGGCAGCGCCGGGCCCCGCCTGAGCCGAACCGGGGGGAGCATTCTTTGCGGCGCCCACGTTCTGCTCGGCCGCAGCCGCAGCCGCGGTGGCCGGCTTGGTGCCGGAGGGCGGCTCGCCCGGTGGCGAGGACGCGCAGGCGCACACCACGACAGACAGCGCGACGCACGCGAGACCTCGAATCACGGACGCCACGACTCGTCCCGCTGGCGCAGGATGGAGGCCGCCCCGCGGCAGCCAGCGTTCAATTGAGCGTCGTGACGACATCCTGCGTGAGCTCCGTCTTTCCATAGCGCGCAGGTTTGAGCTCGGCCAGCA
>FTDY01001184.1_pt1 | contig 16212 bp, 13 predicted proteins | sample 1640031 | NCBI WGS metagenome assembly FTDY01 (sample SAMEA3914816, study PRJEB12502) | metagenome | biome: forest; material: soil | place: USA | collected 2011-09-16 | depth 0.3 m
GACCTGTTCGGCATAGCCGTTGAAAGGCAGTGTGGGACGGCGCGCAGACAGGAAAGGCGCGCCGATGCGGCGCTCCGTTGCCTGGCTCCAGCGCGGGTGGTCCACCTGCGGGTTCACGTTCGCGAAGAATCCGTACTCATCCGGAGCGGCGATGTTCCAGGCGGTGCGCGGCGCCTTCTCCAGGAAGCTGATCCTGACGATGGACTTCACGCTCTTGAAGCCATACTTCCAGGGCACGATGAGCCGCAGCGGGGCGCCGTCCTGGTTCGGAAGCACGCGGCCGTAGACGCCGGTGACCATCATGGTCAGGGGATGCATGGCCTCGTCCATCCGCAGCCCTTCCACATAGGGCCATTGCAGGACCGGGGCCCGTTGGCCGGGCATCTGCTTCGGGTCGAAGAGGGTGGTGAAGCCCACGAACTTGGCCTTGGAGGTGGGCTTGAAGCGCGCCAGCAGGTCGGCGAGGGGCAGACCCACCCAGGGGACCACCAGTGACCAGGCTTCGACGCAGCGGAACCGGTAGATCCGCTCCTCCAGAGGATGCGGCTTGAGGATGTCCTCGAGCGTGAACTTGCCCTTCACCTCCGCTTCGCCCTCGACGGTCACGCTCCAGGGCGAGGTACGGAGCGTGCCGGCATTACGCGCCGGCTCATCCTTTTCGGTGCCGAACTCGTAGAAGTTGTTATAGGTCGTGATCTCGGAGTACTTGTTCGGCGCCTCGGTGACGGACATTGCGGCGTTGTGCGTGAACTTCAGGGGCGCCCCGGGCAGCGCCTCCTGCGGCGCTTCCGCTGCCCGCAGCAGCGAGCTGGCGCCCGCAGCGAGGCCGCCCATCAGCAGCTTGCGGCGGCTGAAGAAGACCTCGGGGGGAGTGATCTGCGAGGGAGCGATCCTGGGAATGACTGTCGACATGGTGTTTCACCGCGGCTCATCGTCCTGACACTAAGACCGGTCGAGGCCCCAAAAGGTTACAGCAGATCCGGCTCAATGCCAGATGAGGAGGCTGACCCCCAGGCGGACAGCCTGCGCCCGGGCGGCCGGCGACCCGTTCACCAGGTAGCCGGGCCGCGCCAGCTGCAGATGCTCGAGGTCGCTCCCAGCGTTGCCGTACGCCACGACCGGCACTTGCGGGTGACGCTGCTGCAGGTCCTTCAGGCAGCGCGCTTTCTCGGCGCCGCGGCGGTTCGGCGTGGTGAGATCCCCGCGCAGGCGCTCTGCCTCCCAGCGCACGCCGGTGCAGATCACTTCATCGAATCCCAACAGGCGGCCCACCGCCGGCACGTACAGGTCGGTGCTCGCGCTCATCAGGACCAGCCGGTCGCCCGCCTGGCGGTGAGCGGCAATCGCCTTGCGCGCGTCCGAAAACAACCCCTCCGCGAGCAGCGCGCGCACGAAGCGCTCGGTCCAGTCGCCGATCTCAGGACGAGTGGCGCCCCCGAGAGTCGCCCTGATGAGAGCGGCCTTGAGCTCGCCATGATCGATCCTGCCGAGCGCGAACATCGCTGCGGAGGGTACGACCCGCAACAGCCCCAACCAGCGCCACGGCCTGCCTTTCAGGAATCCCATGACGTAGGGAACGAGCGTGTCGTGGCGTGTGATCGTTCCGTCGAGATCGAAGACGGCGAGCTGCACGCGCGGTCAGGCCGCGCGTCCGGGTGCAGCGAGTTGCCTGAGCACGTATTGCAGGATGCCGCCGTGACGGAAGTACTCGCGCTCTTTCGGAGTGTCGATACGGACACGCGCGGTGAAGGCGATCGGCTTGCTGCCGCCCTCCGGCGTCGCGGTGACCGCAACCTGCTTCGTGCCGGCATCGGCCAGGCCTGTGATGCTGAAGATTTCCCGCCCCGTGAGGCCGAGCGACTTCGCGTTCTGCCCCGCCTGGAATTGCAGGGGCACCACGCCCATGCCGATGAGGTTGGAGCGATGGATGCGCTCGAAGCTCTCGGCGATGACGGCCTTGACGCCCAGCAGCATGGTGCCCTTCGCCGCCCAATCGCGCGATGAGCCCGTGCCGTACTCTCTGCCCGCGAGCACGATGAGAGGAGTGCCCTCCTGCTTGTAGCGCATGGCGGCATCGTAGATCGATGTCTGCTCGTTGCTCGGCAGATGGATCGTCACGCCGCCCTCGACGCCCGGCACGAGCAGGTTGCGCAGGCGGATGTTGGCGAAGGTACCGCGCATCATCACTTCGTGATTGCCGCGCCGCGCGCCGTATGAGTTGAAGTCGACGGCCTGCACGCCCTGCTCGATCAGATAGCGCGCCGCCGGGCTCGTCTTGGAGATGTTGCCTGCCGGGGAGATGTGATCCGTCGTAACGGAATCCCCGAGGGTGGCCAGGGCGCGGGCGCCCCGGATGTCGCTCACCGCGGCCGGCGTCATCGTCATGCCCTCGAAGTAGGGCGGATTCTTCACATACGTGGATTTCTCGTCCCACGTATAGCGCTTGCCGGCGGGAATCTTGATGCGCGCCCAGTTCTCATCGCCCGTGAATACGCGCGCATAGCTCTGGCGGAACATCTCGGAATCGATGGAGCGCGTCAGCAGCTCCTGGACCTCGTGGTCGGTGGGCCAGATGTCCGCCAGGAACACCGGCTTGCCACTCTGGTCCTGGCCCAGCGGCTCCTTCGTGAGGTCGATGTCGAGCGTCCCGGCGAGCGCGTAGGCGACGACCAGGGGCGGGGAGGCGAGGAAGTTCATGCGCACTTCAGGATGCACCCGGCCCTCGAAGTTCCTGTTGCCCGAGAGCACGGCGCAGGCGATGAGATCGCCGCTCTTGACGCCCACCGAGATCTCCGGCTTCAGCGGCCCGGAGTTGCCGATGCAGGTGGTGCACCCGTAGCCCACGACATCGAAGCCCACCGCTGCCAGATCGCCGAGGACGCCGGCCTTCGTGAAGTAGTCGGTGACGACTCGCGACCCGGGAGCGAGGCTGGTTTTCACCCACGGCTTGGCCTTGAGCCCGCGTGCGTTCGCCTTGCGCGCCAGCAGCCCTGCGCCGAGCATGACCGAAGGGTTCGACGTGTTCGTGCAGCTCGTGATCGCTGCGATCAGCACCGCTCCGTCCTTGAGCTCGAAGCTCTGGCCGTCCACCGACACGCTCGCGACGCCGTGCGCCGTTGGATTCTTTGCTGCGCGCTCCTCGGAGGATTTCCTGACGTTGGTCTGATAGACGGACTTGGCCGCGGTGAGGGGCACACGGTCCTGCGGCCTGCGCGGACCTGCAAGGCTCGGCTCAACCTGCCCGAGGTCCAGCTCCAGGACGTCGGTGTAGACGGCTGCCTTCTGGCCCTGGTTGCGCCACATGCCCTGCGCCTTGGCGTACGCGGCGACGAGATCGATGCGCTCGCGCGGCCGCCCCGAAAGCTCCAGGTAGCGCAGCGTCTCCTCATCGATGGGAAAGATGCCGCAGGTGCTGCCGTATTCCGGCGCCATGTTCGCGATCGTCGCGCGGTCCGCCAGCGGCAGGTTCGCCAGGCCGTCGCCGAAGAACTCCACGAACTTGTCGACGACGCCCTTCTTGCGCAGTTGCTCCGTCACGGTCAGCACCAGATCCGTGGCGGTCGCTCCGGGCTTGAGCTTCCCCGTGAGGCGAAAGCCGATGACCTGCGGAATCAGCATGGTGACCGGCTGCCCCAACATCGCCGCTTCGGCCTCGATGCCGCCGACGCCCCAGCCGAGCACGCCCAGGCCGTTGATCATCGTCGTATGCGAGTCGGTGCCGACCAGGGTATCCGGATAGGCCTGCCGCGCGCCCTGGCTCTCGGCGTCGAAGATCACCCGCCCCAGGTACTCGAGGTTGACCTGGTGGACGATGCCGGTGTTCGGCGGCACGACCTGGAAATTGCGGAACGCCGTCTGGCCCCAGCGCAGAAAGGCGTAGCGCTCGCCATTGCGCGCGAACTCGATCTTGTTGTTCGCCGCGAGCGCCCCGGGGGTGCCGTACTCGTCGACCTGTACGGAATGGTCTATGACCAGCTCTGCGGGGGCGAGCGGATTCACGCGCTCGGCGTCACCGCCAAGGCGCACGATGGCATCGCGCATCGCAGCGAGATCGACGACGCAGGGGACGCCAGTGAAATCCTGGAGGATGACGCGCGCGGGCGTGAACGCGATTTCGTGGGAAGGCGTCGCCGCAGGATCCCAGTTCAGGAGCGCTTCGATGTCGGCCCGGGTGACGTTCACGCCATCCTCGAACCGCAGCAGGTTCTCCAGGAGAATCTTCAAGGAATAGGGCAGGCGCTCCACCTTCTCGCGCGGCAGCGCCGCCAGGCTCCAGATTTCGTAGGAGCGGTCGCCCACCTGCAGCGCCGTACGCGCCTTGAAGCTGTTCGTCATGAAGCCTCCGGTAAAACCTGCGCGAATTATACCTCGATGACGGCGCCGCCCAGACATCGATCTGCGTCGTAGACGACGGCGTACTGGCCGGGCGTCACGGCCCGTTGGGGACGCTCGAACACGATGCGTGCCGCGCCATCCGCGCGCGGCTCGAGCCATGCGGGCTGATCCGCCTGCCGATAGCGCACCTTGACCGAGCAGCGAAAGGGCTCCGAGCGGGGCTCGGCAAGCCAGTGCATGCGCCCCGTCGTGAGCTCGCTGCTCGACAGCAGCGGATGGTCGTGGCCCTGCACGACGATCAGGGCGTTGCGGCTGGCGTTCTTCGCCCCGACGTACCAGGGTTGCTCGGAAGCGCCCCGGCGCCCGCCGATCTGCAGACCCTCACGTTGGCCGAGGGTGTAGAACGCAAGTCCGCGATGCTCACCAACGCGTTCGCCCTCCGGCGTCTCGATCGGCCCGGGCTGGTCCTGCAGGAAGCGCCCGAGGAATTCCCGGAACGGGCGCTCGCCGATGAAGCAGATGCCGGTGCTGTCGGGTTTGTCGAACACCGGCAGGCCCGCCTCCCGGGCGCGCGTGCGCACCTCGCTCTTGCGCAGCTCCCCGAGCGGCATGAGGGTGCAAGCCAACAGCGGCGCCTCGACCGCATGCAGGAAGTAACTCTGGTCCTTGGACTCATCCCGGGCCTTGCGCAGCTCCACGCCCGCGGCATGCTTCACGATCCGGGCGTAGTGGCCGGTTGCGAACAGCTCGCCGCCGAGCCTGCGCGCGTAGCGCAGCGCGACCCCGAACTTGATCTCCCGGTTGCACAGCACGTCGGGGTTGGGCGTACGCCCGGCGGCCTGCTCGCGCAGGAAGTGCTCGAAGACCCGCGAGCGGTATTCCTCGGCGAAGCTCACCCGGTGCAGGGGGATGCCGAGCTCTGCAGCCACCGCACGCGCATCCTGGAAGTCCTGCGCGGCCGTGCAGTACTCATCGTCATCCTCCCAGTTGCTCATGAAGAGCGCGTGAACGTCCCAGCCTTGCTCCTTCAGGAGCAGGGCGGCGACGGCGGAATCGACTCCGCCGGACAGTCCGACGATGACGCGCGGCCGGGTGGGGGCATGCATGGGGCGGGATTCTACCCGCCGCGGCTAGACGGATTGCGCGGAGACGGAGGTCGCGGTCGCCAGGTTCAATGCGCCGACACCGTCGAGGGGCTGGTGCGCGGCGCCGAGGTAGTCCTCGATGCAGCGCATGACGAGGGGGCTGCGCAGCTGAGGTTCCCGTTGCTGCAGCTCGGAGCGGGACAGCCAGTGTGTGCGCACGATCCCCCGGTCGAGAGGCTGGCCGGCATCGTGATCCGCGACGGCGCCGGTGAACGCGAATCGCAGCGTCGAGCGCCCCGAAGCCGGATTGCGCCACAGGTAGACCCCGATCAGGGCCCGCGGCTCGAAGCGCCAGGCAGTCTCCTCGCGCACCTCGCGCACGACGGCTTCGAGAAGCGTTTCACCCCGCTCGACGTGCCCGGCGGGCTGATTGAACACCAGGCGTCGGTTGATGCGCTCCTCGACGACGAGAAAGCGTCCGTCCGCTTCCGTGACGGCTGCGACGGTGATTTCCGGCGATGAGGGCATTGCGGGAATTATAGCCAGGCGAGCCGGATGTTCCAGGACGGGGCCGTCCCCAGTCGGCTCAGCAAGCAGCGCGCCCGGCATCCGCTTCAGCCCCTGCGGGCGACCCGCAACCCATGTTCCGGGGCGCTGGCGTTCCACACCGTATCGAATTCCTGCAGATACAGCTTCGCAACGGGAGGATTGTTGGAGTCGGCGACTCCATCCCAGCTGTCGGCGCGCATGCGGTAGACGATCGCGCGGTCGTCGGCGATCAGGTAGGCCGAGGCGCGCTGGGGCGACTGGGCCGCGACGTAGCGGATGTCGATGCAGCTCGAGAGGCGGCGGCCCATGGCGACGAAGCGGTTGCTGTCGCGCATGACGCGCGTGGGCTCGGCGAGCAGCACGCGCACTTTCGCAAAGCTGCGTGCCAGGACGAAATGCTTGACGACCTCGAGAAACGGCGTCTGGTCGTACAGATCGGGCTCGAGGTCGGGCGTATAGATTGAGATCAGCCGCTGTGCCGTCGCCGCGATCTCGTTCACAGCGGTGCGGGCCTCGGCCAGCGTGCTCAGCACGCTCAGGGATTCGGAGCCCGTACGCGCCGCCGCCGGAGTCCCTTCGGATTCGGGCGTGTAGCGCGCGTTCGCGAGCTGCGCAAGGCCATTGGTTGTGTCGTTTTCCCCGGGTCTATCCACAAGCGGCGCCTGCCGTCATCGCCTGCTTGAAACACGCAGGCCGGGGGATCTTAGTAAGGGGGCGTCCCGGAGCGTGCCGAACAGGTCACGGTTTGCCACCGGGAGGCAGCTCCTGAGGGCGAAAATCGCGGTGTAGTTCGCACTTTTCCCCGCTCCTGTCGCAGTGCAACGACGGGGCGGGAGCGCCGGATCGACCGTTCCGCTCAGGCGTCGCGGGCGAGTCGCGCGGCGATTCCCGTGTAATCGGCCGGCCGGAGCGCCTTCAGACGTGTCTTTTCCGCGGCTTCCAGTGGCAGAGTGTCGATGAACTCCGCGAGCGATTGGGCATCGATCGAGCGTCCCCGCGTGAACTCCTTGAGCTTCTCGTAGCCGTTGGGAACGCCCGCCGCGCGCAGCACGGTCTGCACCGCCTCTCCCAGCACTTCCCACGCGCTCGCGACATCGGCGGTGATTCGCGCCGAGTCGGCGGCCACTTTGTCGAGTCCGCGGCCGAGCGCGCGCCACGCAATCAGCGTGTGGCCGAGAGCCACGCCGAAATTGCGCAGCACCGTCGAGTCCGTGAGGTCGCGCTGCCAGCGCGAGATCGGCAGCTTGTCGGAGAAGTGCCGCAGCAGGGCGTTGGCGATGCCGAGATTGCCTTCGGCATTCTCGAAATCGATCGGGTTGACCTTGTGCGGCATCGTCGAGGAGCCGACTTCGGCGGCGACTGCGCGCTGCTTCAGATATCCGAGGGAGATATACCCCCAGAAGTCGCGTGACAGATCGATGAGCACGACGTTCACAGCCGCCGCGGCGTCGCAATACTCCGCGATCCAGTCGTGCGGCTCGATCTGCGTCGTGTAGGCGTTGCTCTCGAGGCCGAGCGACTCGACGAACGCGCGGCTCACCGCCGGCCAGTCGGTCGCGGGAGAGGCCGCCACGTGAGCGTTGAAATTGCCCACGGCCCCGTTCCACTTCCCGAGAATCGCCACGGCACCCCAGCGGCGCTGCGCACGCCGGAGGCGGGCAGTGAAGTTCGCGATTTCCTTGCCAAGCGTCGTCGGGCTCGCCGGCTGCCCGTGCGTGCGCGCCAGCATCGCGGTGTCGGCGTACCGATGAGCCATTTCGTTGAGTCCGCCGATCCGCATCTCCAGGGTCTCGAGCAGAACGCCGCGGGCCGCCTGCAGGATGCGGGCGTAGCTGAGGTTGTTGATGTCCTCGGACGTACAGCCGAAATGCACCAGCTCCAGGGTGGCATCGGCCGCTCCCGCCGCCGCAAGTTGTGTGCGGACGTAGTATTCGACTGCCTTCACGTCGTGGTTGATGCGGTCTTCGATTTCCTTGACCGTGGCCGCCGCATCGGCAGGCGGCTCGCGCGCCAGCTCCTCGGCGCGGCGGCGGACAGCAGGGATGAGGCTCGCGCCGGCGAGCTGCGGGACCGCACCGGCAAGATGCAGCACCCAGTGCGCCTCGATGCGAACGCGCTCGCGGATCAGTCCCGCTTCGGACAGCAGCGCGCGCAGCGGCTCGGTCGCCTTGCGATAGCGGCCGTCGACGGGAGACAGGGCGTCAAGGGGCGACGGAGCGTCGCGGGTGCTGGCGGCCATGCGTTACCGGGAGCCTCGAAGTGCTAGGATTTACATGATAACCGGAGTCCCTGCCATGACGAATTCGTTTCGGATCGAGCGCGACAGCATGGGCGAGCTGCAGGTGCCCGCCGAGGCGCTCTGGGGCGCGCAGACCCAGCGTGCGGTGCAGAACTTTCCGATCAGCGGGCTGAAGCTGCCGCGCGCCTTCATCGCAGCGCTGGGACTCGTCAAGCAGGCCGCGGCCCGCGCCAACACCCACCTGCAGCTGCTGGACGCCACGATCGCCCGGGCGATCGATGCAAGCGCGGCTGAAGTCGCCGCCGGCCAGCACGATGCGCACTTTCCGATCGACGTCTTTCAAACCGGGTCCGGGACGAGCACGAACATGAATGCGAACGAGGTGATCGCGTCGCTCGCATCGCGGCGTCTCGGCAAGCCCGTGCATGCGAACGATCACGTGAACATGGGTCAGAGCAGCAACGATGTCATCCCGACAGCGATCCATGTCAGTGCCGCCCTGGCGGTGCGCTCGGAGCTGGTGCCGGCGCTCGAGCATCTGCGCGACGCGCTGCGCGCCAGGGAACGGGACATCGGCGCCATCGTGAAGACCGGCCGCACGCACCTGATGGATGCCATGCCGGTAACCCTCGGGCAGGAGTTGTCCGGATGGCGTACGCAGATCGAGCATGGAATCGAGCGATTGGCCTCCGTTGAGCCCCGGCTGCACGCCCTAGCCCAGGGAGGCACGGCCGTGGGAACCGGCATCAACGCCCATCCTGCCTTCGGAGCGCGCTTCTGCGAGGAGCTCGCCACCCTCACCCGCGTGCCCTTCAAGCCGGCGCGAAACTACTTCGAGGGCCTGTCGGCGCAGGACACGGCCGTGGAGCTCTCCGGGCAGCTCAAGGTCATCGCCGTGAGCCTGATGAAGATCGCGAATGACCTGCGCTGGATGAACAGCGGTCCGCTGGCGGGGCTGGGTGAAATCGCGCTGCCGGCGCTGCAGCCGGGCAGCAGCATCATGCCGGGCAAGGTGAACCCCGTGATCCCCGAAGCGACGGCCATGGTCGCGGCCCAGGTGATCGGCTACGACGCCACCATCACCGTGGCCGGCCAATCGGGGAATTTCCAGCTCAACGTGATGCTGCCCCTGATCGCCTACAACCTCCTGGAAGGCATCCGCCTCCTCGCCAACGTCTCCCGGGCCCTGGCGGATAAGGCCATCGCCGGCTTCAAGGTCAACCAGGCCCGGCTCGCCGAGGCCCTGGACCGCAATCCCATTCTGGTGACGGCGCTGAACCCGGTCATCGGATACGAGCAGGGTGCGGCAATCGCCAAGAAGGCCTACGCGGAGGGCCGGCCGATCCGCGAGGTCGCGGAACAGATGACCGACCTGCCGCGCGAGGAGCTCGCGCGCCTGCTCGACCCGGCGGAGCTCGCCAAGGGCGGCATCAAGGGCGGGACCAGCGGCGGCGGTTGAGGCGGACTACGGAATGCAGACCCCGATCGACTGGCGCGCGCGGGTGCGCGACAGCCTGCGCGACTCGCAGCCCCGGCACGAGCGGGACACCTGGCTGTTCCCCGGACTCACCGCCGCGGAGAGCCGGCAGTACCGCGACTACTTTCCCGCGGCGCCGGTTCCGGCCGCGGTGCTCATTCCACTGGTGGAGCGGGAGTCCGAGCCGACCGTGCTGCTCACCCAGCGGGCGACGCACTTGCGTAATCACGCCGGCCAGATCAGCTTTCCGGGCGGCCGCATCGAAGCGACCGACTCCGGGCCGGCGTCCGCCGCCCTGCGCGAGGCGCGCGAGGAAGTGGGGCTGGATGCCAGCTTCGTCTCGATCGTCGGGTACCTGCCGGATCACGTGCTCCTCAGCGGCTTCCGGGTGACGCCGGTCGTGGGCTTCGTGCGGCCGGGATTCGAGCTGCTGCTGGAATCCAGGGAGGTCCAGGACACCTTCGAGGCGCCCCTGAGCTTCGTGTTCGAGCCGGCCAACCATCGGTTGCGACGCCGCCGTTTCGGGGCCGGCGAGGCGGAGATCGAGCTGTACGACATCCCCTATGGGGACCGCAACATCTGGGGCGCGACGGCCGGGATGCTGCTCACCCTTTATCGGCTGTGCCTGAAGGAGCCTACCCCATGAGCGACGCAGGGCAGGCCATCGCGGACCTCATTGCCCTCATGGCCCGCCTGCGCGATCCGCAGCGCGGGTGCCCCTGGGACCGGGAGCAGACCTTCGCCACGATAGCGCCGTACACGATCGAGGAAGCCTACGAGGTCGCAGACGCCATCGAGGGTGGCCGGCCCGAGAAGCTGCGCGACGAGCTCGGGGACCTGCTGTTCCAGGTCGTCTTCCACGCGCGCATGGCCGAGGAGCGGGGCTGGTTCGACTTCGCCGCCGTCGCAGGATCGATCCACGACAAGCTCGTCCGCCGGCATCCGCACGTTTTCTCCGGCGCCAGCGTCTCGGGCTCGCAGGAGCAGACTCGCAGCTGGGAGGACTTGAAGGCGCAGGAGCGGGCGCAGTCGCCTGACAGGGGCGTCCTGGCGGACGTTCCAAGGGCGCTGCCCGCCCTCAGCCGGGCTGCGAAGATCGGCCGGCGTGCGGCGCGTGTTGGTTTCGACTGGCAAAGCGCACCGCAGTCGCGCGACAAGGTCATTGAGGAGCTCGCCGAGGTCGATGACGCGCTGGCCCGTTCCGCGACGACCGACTCCGCGCACGTGGCCGAAGAGGTGGGCGATCTGCTGCTCGCCCTCGTGAACTGGAGCCGCTATCTGCGCATCGACGCGGAGGAGGCGCTGCGGGCCGCGAACTCGAAGTTCGAAGGGCGCTTCCGCCGCATGGAGGCGCTGGCGGCCGCCGACGGCCGGGCGCTCGAGTCGTTCAGCGCCGAGGAATGGGACGCGCTGTGGATGCGGGCCAAGCAACAGCGCACCGCGGGCGAACAAGCCTGAAGGCCATTCAGTCCGCATTCATGGCGCTTTTCATATCGTAGGCTCCAGTCGAATTGCACGGCTACGGGCCCACGCTCGGAAGATTCCGGCGGGCCACGAGATGCGGGCAGAGGTAGTCTCCTGCCCGCATCGACTTTTGGACGGCGCAGGGATGGCGCGCTGGCCGGCGCATGGCAAGTGCGCACGGACCTGCGACAATTGGCGTGGATACCATGACAGCCGCTCGGATCATTTCCCGGTTCATTTTCCCCAGTCGGGCTTTCGGCGCGGCCGTGCGCGCGGCGTGGCTGCCTGCCGTCGCCCTCGCATTGCTCTCGGCCGCGGCGGTTCCCGGCATTTGCGCACAATCGATTACAATGACGGGACATGCCGGCGCGATCGTCGTCGCCGACAGCCGGATGTCGATCGAGCAGGCCGTGCGGATGGCCGAGCAGAAATTCAAGGCGCGTGTGGTCCGCGCGGAATCCCAGGATGAGGGCGGCAAGACCGTCTACGTCCTGCGCATGCTCAACGACTCCGGCCGTGTCTGGACAGTGAAGGTCGATGCGGCCACCGGCACTGTGACCTGACCGGCACTGTGATCTGAAGAGAACTGCGGCTGAGGGTCACGAGGGGCATACCGTGCGCGTGTTGGTTGTCGAGGATGAAGCTGCGTTGCGCGACATGCTCAAGTCCCGCCTCACGGACGCGGGCTTCACGGTCGATGTCGCAGCCGACGGGGAGGAAGGCCTGTTCGCCGGCCTCGAGTACCCCCTCGATGTAGCCATCGTCGATCTGGGCCTGCCGAAGCTCACGGGCCTGGAGGTCATCCGCCGGCTGCGCGCCGGGCACAAGAGCTATCCCATCCTGATCCTGACCGCACGCGACAACTGGCAGGACAAGGTCGAGGGGCTGCAGGCCGGCGCCGACGACTACGTCGCCAAGCCGTTCCATTTCGAAGAAGTGCTCGCCCGACTGCAGGCGCTCCTGCGGCGCGCCGGTGGCTGGGCGAGCCCCGAGCTCACCTGCGGCCCCATCGCGCTGGACACCCGCGCTCAAACCGTCAAGGTGAGTGCGGTGCCGGTCGAGCTCACCACCTTCGAATACCGGATTCTCGAGCACCTCATGCTGCGCGCGGGTGAAGTCATCTCCAAGACCGAGCTGACCGAGCGCCTTTACGATGAGGACTTCGAGCGCGACAGCAACGTGATCGAGGTCCTGATCGGACGGCTGCGGCGCAAGCTGGATCCCCAGGATCAGCTGAAGCCGATCGAGACGCTGCGCGGCAGGGGTTACCGGTTCGCCCTGTCACGTCAGACCGCATAGGCGCCTGTCTGGCCCCCGAAGCGTGCAGCGCGATCATCGGGAGCCGCCGCGCCGGGCGGCAGCGCCGGCTGCGTGCGGGCTAGCCCATGCATTCCATCAGCCGGCGGCTGCTGCTCTCGGTCTCCATCCCGCTGTTCCTGTTCTTCGGCGTGATGATGGTCGTGCTCGACCGCGGCTTTCAGGAGCTGTCCAACCGGTCGCTGCAGCAGGTCCTCGATGCGCAGATGGTGACGCTCATCGCCGCCGCCGAGCTGCAGCCCAACGGCATGTATGCGCCGGCCCCCCGGCAGCTCGAGACGGCGCTCGCTACACCCGGGTCCGGCTTGTACGCTCAGATCCGCTCGCCGCGCGCGAACGGAGTCTGGCAATCGCCCTCCACGGCGGGCGAGCGGATCGATTTCGGGTCTGCGGTGCGCACCGGAGGCAGAACATTTACCCGGGCGACCGAGCGCGATGGCGATGAGGTCGCCATCGAAAGTCGCGGTATTCAGTTCAGCGACGATCCCGAGACCGGGCAGACGCTGACGTTCAGCGTTGCCGTGAGCCTCGGACCCTACGAGAAGGATCTATGGCGCTTCCGCAGCCAGCTCCTGGAAGTGTTCGCAGGGCTGATGGCGCTGCTGTTGGGAACGCTCGCGCTGCTGATGCGCTGGACACTCAGTCCAGTGCGGCGCCTGGAGCGCGAAATTCACCAGGTGGAGGAGGGCCGCAGCGAGACACTCGGCACGGGCTACCCGCGCGAGTTGAGCGGCGTGGCAAACAACCTCAATGCGCTTCTCGTCGGCGAGCGTAAGCGCGTCTCCCGCTACCGGGACACTCTCGGCAACCTCGCGCACAGCCTCAAGACTCCGCTCGCGGTGATGCGGTCCAGCCTGTCGGGTGAGGCTGTGCCGTCCAACGGTGCGCTCGGCGCCGAGATCGACAGAATGAGCGGCATCATCGAGCATCAGCTCAAGCGGGCCGCCGCCTCGGGCGGCGCGCTGCTCGGACAGGCGCCTGTCGATGTTGGCGCGGTGGCCAGCGAGCTGCGTGCGACCCTCATCAAGGTGTATGCACGCAAGGACCTGAGCATTGAATTGGCGGTGGAGCTGGAGAGTCAGTTCATCGGCGACCGCGGCGACTTCGTGGAGCTGTTGGGCAACCTGCTGGATAACGCCTGCAAGTGGTGCAAGAGCCGCGTGCGGCTGACCGTTCAGGTCGATGCCGCCACCTTCTCGCGCGAGCGGCTGAGACTGCTGATCGAGGACGACGGGCCAGGAATCTCCGAGGAGGATCGTCGCCGCGTCGGGCACCGCGGCGTCCGCGCCGATGAGAATGTGCCTGGCCACGGTATCGGACTGTCGATGGTGCAGGAGACGATCGAGATGTACGGCGGGTCCCTCAGCATCGAACCTTCGCCGTTGGGCGGAGCCCGGTTCTCGGTGCGGCTGCCGGGACGCTAGGCGCTGACGGGCGCCAGGCACTGACGGGGCGCCAGGCACTGACGGGGCGCCAGGTGCTGACAGGTTATGCGGCTGCGACGCCACTCTGCCGGAACGGCGCGGCCTTGCGCAGTCCCCGGCAGACGAGCGCACCGGAGAAGGCCAACGCGGCAAGACCGACGAAGGCTCCCGCATCTGCACCGGTCACTTGCTTGAGAACTCCAACGAGGCTGGGTCCGAAGAATCCACCGGTAGTCCCGATGGTGCTGATCAGCGCGATTCCGGTGGCAGAGGATGGGCCCTTCAGAAACATCGCAGGCAGACACCAGAACGAGGCCATGAAGACCGGCAACCCTATCGGAATGAGCGCCAGAGCGATCACCCGCAGCCCGGAGCCGGGAAGCAACGCCAGCCCGATGCAGCCGGCACACTGCAATGCCAGGCCCAGCGCGGCCCACAGAAAGCGTTCGCCGCGACGATCCGACAGCCGGCCGGCAATCGGGTACACGGTGGCCGCCAGCAGGGAGATGCAAGCCACGGTGATGCCGGTCATTCTGTCGGTGGTGCCGAGCGCATCGCGCACGATCGTAGGCGCCCACGAAATGTATCCATTGGTGACGGCGAAGAGGGCGAAGTAAGGGAACGTCAGCGCCCACACGAGCGGGTTCGTGAGTGCGCGCAGTGGCGATGTCGGCGCGTGGCTGACTCGTTGCTCGTCCTTGTCCAGGTTGTGGATGAGCCAGGCTCGCTGCCCCGAGGACAGCCAGCTTGCATCCCGCGGATGCTCGGTCAGGCAGCGCAGCACGATGAAGCCGAGCAGGATCGGCGGCAGCCCTTCGATCAGGAACAGCCACTGCCAGCCGGAGAGCTGTCCGACGCCGCTCAAGCCCAGGAGCGCGCCCCCGAGTACGCCACCAAGCACCTGCGAGATCGGATTGCCGATGAGCACGGCAGCGATGGCCCGTGCCCGGTAGGGGGCCGGAAACCATTGGTTGATGTAGTAGATGACCGCTGGGAAAAAGCCGGCTTCGGCCACGCCCAGGAGAAACCGAGTCAGATGGAACTGGGTGGACGTGCGCACGAACGCCATGAGGCAGGCGGCCAGTCCCCAGGTGATCGCGATGCGCGCCATCCACAACCGCGCGCCGACCCGCAGCAGAATCAGATTGCTGGGCACCTCAAATGCGGCGTAGCCGAGAAAGAAGACTCCCGCCCCGAAGCCGAAGATGGCCGGGCTGAAACCCAGCTCCCGGTTCATCTGCAGCGCAGCCAGGCCTACGTTGCTGCGGTCCAGGTAAGCGAGGATGTAACCGGCGCAGAGCAGCGGCAACAGCCGCAGGCTCACCCGCCGCATCGTGAGATCGATGCCCGCCGACGGGCTCACACCTTGAACTCGATTCCCTGCGCGAGCGGCAGCTCGCGGCTCCAGTTGATCGTGTTGGTCTGGCGGCGCATGTAGGCCTTCCAGGCATCGGACCCGGACTCCCGTCCGCCGCCCGTGTCCTTCTCGCCGCCGAAGGCTCCGCCGATCTCCGCGCCGGACGTGCCCAGGTTCACGTTGGCGATTCCGCAGTCGCTGCCCACGCTGGACAGGAAGCTCTCGGCATTCTGCAGACGGTCCGTGAAGATCGCCGATGACAGGCCGTGGGCCGATGCATTCTGTTGTGCGATGGCATCCGCGAGGGAATCCACCGGAATCACGTAGAGGATGGGCGCGAACGTTTCCGTTTGCACCAGTGGCCAGTCATTGCGCGCGCGAACGATCGCCGGCTCGACGAAGTTGCCCGCTTTGGCGATGACCTTGCCACCGTAGAGGATCTCTCCGCCCGCCTCTTTGGCCGCGGCGATAGCGGCTTTGTAGCGCTCCACGGCCGCCGCATCGATCAGCGGGCCCATGAGCGTGCCTGCCTCTAGAGGGTTGCCGATCTTCACCTGAGCGTAGGCGTGAACCAGCCGCTTCTCCAGCTCGGCCAGCCGCGAGTTATGCACGAACACGCGTCGCGTGGTCGTGCACCGTTGTCCCGCCGTCCCCACCGCGCCAAATACGATAGCGGGAACTGCGAGATCGAGATTCGCAGTCTCATCGACGATGACGGCGTTGTTGCCACCGAGCTCCAGAAGGCTCTTCCCGAGGCGCGCTGCGACTCGCTCACCTACCTTGCGTCCGACAGCCGTCGAACCGGTGAACGACACGAGCGCCACGCGTGGATCGTCGACGAAGCGCGCAGCGAGATCCGTGCCCGTGTCGATGAAGAGCTGGAAGATAGGCGGCAGCCCGCTGGCCTGGACAGTCCGATTGCAGATCTGCTGAATGGCCAGGGCGGTGAGCGGGGTCTTGGGCGA
>FTDY01001452.1_pt1 | contig 16169 bp, 19 predicted proteins | sample 1640031 | NCBI WGS metagenome assembly FTDY01 (sample SAMEA3914816, study PRJEB12502) | metagenome | biome: forest; material: soil | place: USA | collected 2011-09-16 | depth 0.3 m
ACCGTGATCGAGATGCCCCGGCACGTGACGTACTTCCAGGCTCCCGCGGTGTACACGATTCCGCTGCAGCTTCTCGCCTACCACGTGGCGATCCTGAAGGGGACCGACGTCGACCAGCCGCGCAACCTTGCCAAGAGCGTGACCGTCGAATAGCCGGCCGGGCTGAGAGGGCCGGGCGGCTGCGTGGAGCAGGAGTTTCTTCCGACCCCCTGGTCGCCGAGAGGCACCTCACGTGGCGCAACGCGTGACGCTTCGCTCCGGCGCGAGGGCCTGAGACCCTTCGCAGGCCGGCGCACCAGCCCGTCATCGTCGTTCATTCGAACGAGTCGCTGCCAGCTTGGATGGCGATTCACTGCGAAGACGCCGGATCCCCCCGGAACAGAACCATCCCAGTGGGCTTGATTCTCAGAGAATACAAATAAGTCCTAAAAATAGACTCTTAACAGGACTATTGTCTGTTAACGATTCAAATATGGATCTTTATACCGAGTTTAAATCTATCTGATATAATAGTTCATAATCGAATTTTTAATGGCCGTCATTCCACACAATAGTTCTAAAATAGACTTTTATGGCAACTAAGGCCTCGCAGTCCTTGCGGTCGAGCGCGCGCCCTTCGCTGGCGCTGCCCCGTGTTGCGGATCTGGAAACTCAGCTAGGGGAAGCGCTGCGTGCGCAACGCCTCGAGCGCAATCTCGAGCAGGCGACCCTGGCTGAGCGCGCCGGTGTGAGCGTAAATGTCGTGAAGCGCCTGGAGAACGGACAGGGCTCCTCCGTTCACAGTCTACTCGCCGTGCTACGCGTTCTGGGGCGCGAGAGTTGGCTCAACACACTGGCCCCAGTGGCCACCATCAATCCGCTCACTCTGCCGCGGGCGGCCAAACCGCGGCAACGCGTCCGCTCCAAGCACACCCGGGGCTGACCGTGGCCACTCGTCGAAAGCGTTCCCAACGCACGCGCTACACACACGTCGAGCGCGTCGAGGTGCATCTGTGGGATCAGTTCGTCGGCGCCGTGGCGCTCGATCCGGCCTACGGGTTTTATGCGTTTCGTTACGGCCCGCAGTTCCGGGCCGAGGGAATAGAGCCTGCGCCGCTGCAGATGCCAACCACCCGGGATGAGACCTATCTCTTTACGGATCTGCCCGAGGCCACCTACAAGCGTTTGCCCGCGATGCTCTCGGATGCCCTGCCGGATGACTTTGGCAACGCGCTGATTGATCGTTGGATGCTCGATCGCAATGTCCGACGGGAGCAGATCACCCCGCTCGATCGACTCGCGTACATGAGCAATCGCGCCATGGGCGCCCTCACGTTCCGGCCGGCGCGCGGTCCGGGCACGCATAGCGCAATCGCTATCCACCTGAGCGAGCTAGTCGGCGCAGCGCGCAGGGCGGTCCATGGCAACCTGGAAGGGGATGGCGAGGCGGCCACGGCCCTACGCCACGTCATCGAAGTGGGGACCTCGGCGGGTGGCGCCCGGGCCAAAGCGGTCATTGCCTGGAATCCGCTAACCCAGGAAGTCCGCTCAGGGCAACTGGGGGCGCCTCCTGGCTTTGAGCACTGGTTGCTGAAGTTCGACGGGATGGGCAGGGACTTCGAGCTCGGCGCCTCCCAGGACTACGGCCGCATCGAGTACGCGTACTACCTGATGGCCCGGGCGGCGGGCATCCAGATCACCGACTCCCGGCTACTCGAGGAGAATGGGCGCGCACATTTCATGACGCGACGCTTCGATCGAGTGGATGGCGCCGTGCGCCATCACATCCAGACGCTGTGTGCCATGGCACACCTGGACTACAAGAAAAAGGGCACGAACTCGTACGCGCAGCTCTTTGACACCATGAATCGCCTCAGCCTCACGTATCAGGAAAAAGAAGAGGCGTTTCGTCGCATGGTGTTCAACGTCATGGCTCGCAATTGCGACGATCACACGAAGAACGTGTCCTTCCGCTTGCGCCGGGGCCACACTTGGGAACTCGCGCCCGCCTACGATGTGACCTTTGCCCACAATCCACGGGGAGAGTGGACCTCGCAGCATCTGATGTCCGTCAACGGGAAATTCAAGGACTTCACCCACGAGGACTTGTTGTCCGACGCAGACCGCTTTGGCGTGGGCACGGCACGACGGGTGATTGATGCGGTCCGCGAGGCCGTGTTGAGGTGGCCGAGCTTTGCGCAGGAAGCGCGAGTGAGCGCCGTTGAAACCGAGAAGATCCGGCAGTTGCTGCTGCCGATGCCGCGCGCGGCCTGAGGGCGGTCCTCGTCTGCCTGTCGCGCTCACAGCCGTAACTCCCGACAAGACGGAAGCGAAGGTGCGCACGACGAAGACCATGCTCGGGCGCCTGGGCCAGAAGGTATGGGATCAGGATGTGGTCAACGAAATGGCCAAGGCCCTTGGCGTGAGTCCGCCGGCGTCGCCGACGCCGGCCTCCAAATAGCGACGCGGGCGCATTAGAAATGCGTTGCCGGGATCGCTGCGTGCGCGGCGTCACCGTTGCATGGCTGGCGCTCTGTGTGGTCGCCTGCGCGACCACACAGGGCAAATTCAGGTGGTTGGGCTCTGCATATCCAGCCCATCCGCCCACATTCCCCGTGGAAGTGTTCGAATCGGACCCGCCAACGCGACCCTTCGAGCGGATCGCTCGCCTGGATGCGCATTTCGAGCAGACCGGCTTCATGTCCACGAGCCATCAGACCGGAATCGAGGAACTGAAGAAGCAGGCGCGCGCCGCCGGAGCGGACGCGATCATCGAGGTGCGTGAGCTGCACTCTCACGTCGGGGAAACGCTGATCGTGCACGTCACGGCGACGGGCATACGGTATACATCCGCGCCGCTCGGCTGGAGCGCTTCTTCTAACATTGCTCCGGCAGACCGACGCAAACGGCGGCGAGCTTGTTGCCATCCAGGTCGCGGACGTACGCCGCATAGAAATCGGGGCCGTAGTGGGGCCGCAGGCCGGGAGCGCCCTCGGAGCTGCCGCCGCTGGCGAGTGCCGCGGCATGGAAATCCGCGACCTGCTGCCGCGTGCGCGCCCTGAAGGCCACCATGGTGCCGTTGCCTATCGTAGCCGGCCGCTGGTCGAACGGCTTGCCGACCCAGAGGGCGAGCTCACGCGCGCCGCCATCCTCATAAGTACCCCAGCCGGCGGAAACCCGATCCCATTCCGGGTCGCCCGTGACGCAGCGCTGCAAGTCGAGCGCCGCCAACGCTGCATCGTAGAATGCGGTGGCCCGCTCCAGGTCATTGGTGCCCAGGTAGACGTAAGAAAGCATGAGGTCCTCTGCCGCAGCCGGCCGATCGGTTCAGGCGGGGTATTCAGCCACGGAAGAACATTGGTCAGCAACGCCGACAAAATGAGCGCCCCTCTTTGGTCCAGGGGCCTCGCCGCGGTCCTGCTGGCGCAGTTCCTTTCGGCGCTGGCCGACAACGCTTTACTGTTCGGCGCGCTTGCGCTGCTGAGAATGGACCGCTATCCGGCCTGGACGGCGCCGCTGTTGCAGGAGTTCTTCGTCGCAGCCTACATCCTGCTGGCCCCCTTCGTCGGCCCGTTCGCCGACTCCAGCCCCAAGGGGCGCGTGATGTTCGCCGCAAACGCACTGAAGGTGCTGGGCGTCCTGGGAATGTGTCTCGGCCTGAATCCGTTCGTCGCCTACGGGCTGGTCGGCGTGGGGGCCGCCGCCTACTCTCCCGCGAAGTACGGCATCCTCTCGGAGCTGACCTCGCCTGAGCGGCTCGTGCAGGCCAACAGCCTGATGGAAGGCTCGACCATTGCCGCGATCCTGACGGGAGCGATTGCCGGTGGCACGTTGGCCGACTGGAATGTGACGGGCACCCTCGTCATCGTCACCGTGTGTTACTGCGGAGCGGCCGCCGCGAACCTGCTGGTTCCGAAGCTTCCGCCCGCCCATCCGCTCGGTACCTTTTCCGTACCCGCGATGCTGCGCGACTTCACGCATGCCGCACGGGAGCTGTTGAAAATCCAGGACGCGCGCTTCGCGGTCATCGGAACCAGCGCGTTCTGGGGCGCGGGCGCGACGCTCCGGTTTCTGCTGGTCGCCTGGGTCCCGGTCGCGTTGGGTATCACGACCAACGCCATGCCGGCATATCTGAACGCCGCCGTCGCCGTTGGAATCGTCGCCGGCGCAGCTCTGGCCGCGAGATTCGTCACTCTGCGAAGCGCCGATCGCGCTCTGCCGGCCGGAGTGCTGATCGGTGTCGCGGTATGCGTGCTGGCGGGGACGACGACTGTCCCGATGGCGTTTGCGACGGTCGGTCTGGTCGGCGCCTGTGGAGGGTTCTTTCTGATCCCTTTGAACGCCTTGTTGCAGGAACGGGGACATGAAAGCGTCGGTGCCGGGCACGCCATCGCCGTGCAGAATCTGGCCGAAAATACCGCAATGCTGCTGATGATCGGTCTCTACATTGCCATCCAGAGCAGTGGGGTGCGGATTCCGGCGATCGCCGCCGGCTTTGGGCTCGCTTTCACGGTCGCGATCGGTTGCCTTTGGCTGTATCGCCGCAACGCTGCGCGAAATCAGGCTACGCGGGCGGAATGAGCCTTCCGAGAGTCTCGTCGAGCTCCGCCAAGTCAGACAGCGCGATGCCGAATGTCTCCTCCAGTACCCCGCGCAGTTCCTTCACGGTGCTGAGGGTGCGTTGTTCCGACGTTCCCCCTACGTGGTGGATCGACAGTTGAGTGTTGTTTAGGTTGAAGCGGCGATCGGCCGCGGGTCGCGCGACGGTCAGCCCTTTGACGAAATGCGATTCCGGCAAAGTGGACACGTACCAGTTGGCCACTTCGTAGTCGGGCAGCAGCTGGGGTTGCAGATCGAATCGGTAGAGCGCTACCCACGCATCGCGGAGCCAGGCTTCAATCACGAAGCTCTCGTCTATTCTGATGAGGCGGAAGGTTTCGTGCGGGGTTTCCTGCTCGATATCGGGAGCCAGGCGCAGCGGCGCCGTCAGCGTCAGGCCGCCGAAGCCGACGTCGGCCACGTAGGGGACACTTCGCGCTGCGCCGCCACCGCTGCCCGCAGCGCCACCGTCCTCCAGGTCGATCCGCAGCAACATGTGTGTCCGCGGACGCAACGCGCCTTGCGGGGCATTCCAAATGACGCGCGCGGCAAGGTCGGTAACCCGGAATCCGAGCGTGCGCAGTACCGCGCCGAGAAGCAGATTCTGCTCGAAGCAGTAGCCGCCCCGGCCACCGCGGACGAGCTTCTTCTCGAGCGATTCCAGATCGAGGCGCACGGGGCGTCGCAACAGCGGATCGAGATTCTCGAACGCGATGGTCAGCGCATGCTGAAGATGTATGCCGCGCAATGCGTCAAGAGTCGGTTCACGCGGGCCCGAGTAGCCGATACGCTGGAAGTAGGCGTCGAGACTGACTGCGTCGCTCATGACGATGGAATTTCTCGCTGCTGGGACCCGAAACAGGAAGATTACGCCTCGTTTCGTCCAACTATCGAATATTGCGCCTGTTCACGCTCATCGTGCACCCTGCTTTGCGTGAGCATTGAAGGAGCCAACGATCATGGCATCGAAATCGCTTCCGATTCCGGATGGGTTTGACGGGTTGTCGCAAGACGAACAGATCCGCTACGTGCAGGGTCTTTGGGATCGCATTGCGCAGCGCCCAGGGGCGCATCCTGTACCGCAGAGTCATCTCGATCTGTGCGAGCAGCGTCTCGCGGAGTACCGTCGGAATCCCCAATCGACCGAGTCCGCATTTGGGGCTCTCGCCCGGCTGCGCCGGAAGCGGGTGCCGTGACGGGGTTCATCTTGCGCCCGGCCAGCGACAGCAACGCGTTCGCGGCTTTGTGCACGAACCCGAAGTCGCACGCTACGTTTGAGGCCGCTTTCCCGGCGCCAGCCGCGCGTGCAGATCGTAAGCGTCGGACGAGATGATCTCCACGTCGGCCCAGTCGCCGGACTGGAGCGCCTTTGCATTGCGGATGTGGACGACGCCGTCGATTTCAGGAGCGTCGGCCTCGCTGCGGGCGACGGCGACGTTCTTCTCGACGCTGTCTACGAGCACCCGCATGCGCCGACCGACGCGCGATGCGAGGTGTTCCGCGCTGATGGCCGCCGCACGCTCCATGAAGCGGTCGTAACGCTCCTGTTGCAGCTCCGGCGCCACGTGATCGGGAAGCGCATTCGCAGCGGCGCCTTCGACGGGTGAATACTTGAAGCAGCCGACCCGATCGAGCTGGGCCGCATCCAGCCAGGCCAGCAACTCTTCGAACTCGTTCTCGGTCTCGCCCGGGAATCCCACGATGAACGTACTGCGGATCACGAGGTCCGGGCAGCCGCTGCGCCATGCGCGGATACGCTCAAGCGTGTTCTCCGCATGCGCCGGCCGTCGCATCCGCTTCAGGACACTCGGGCTTCCGTGTTGAAAGGGAATGTCCAGATAGGGCAGGACGCGGCGTTCCGCCATCAGAGGAATGACTTCGCCCACGTGCGGATACGGATAGACGTAATGCAGACGCACCCAGGCGCCCAGCGACCCTAGACCCCTCGCAAGGTCGATGAAGCGTGTCTGGTAGGCCTGGTCGCGCCACTCAGCGGAGCGGTAGCGGATATCCGCGCCGTAGGCGCTCGTGTCCTGCGAGATCACGAGCAGCTCCTTCACTCCCGCCTTCACGAGCCGCTCGCCCTCGCGCAACACCTCGTCGATGGGTCGGCTCGCGAGCTTGCCGCGCATCGACGGAATGATGCAGAAGCTGCACTTGTTGTTGCAGCCCTCCGAGATCTTCAGGTACGCATAATGACGCGGCGTGAGCCGCACGCCCTGGGGCGGTACGAGATCGAAGAATGGATCGTGCTGCGGAGGCAAGTGCTCGTGGACTGCCGAGAGCACGTCCTCATAAGCGTGCGGTCCCGTTACCTTCAGCACACGCGGATGCCGCTCGAGAATTCTCTCCGGTCGCGCGCCGAGGCATCCGGTGACGATCACACGGCCGTTCTGCTCCAGTGCCTCGCCGATCGCGTCGAGCGATTCGTCCACGGCCGCGTCGATGAATCCGCAAGTGTTGACCACGACGACGTCGGCCGCGTCGTAGGTCGGGACGACCTCATAACCCTCGGCGCGCAGATGCGTGAGGATGCGCTCGGAATCCACCAACGCCTTGGGGCAGCCGAGGCTGACGAAGCCGATTTTGGGAACGCGGGACATCGGGAGGGGGACGTCGAAAAAGGGCCGCTATGCTAGACGCGCCACCTGAGGCACCGCCAGCGAAATCGACAAGGGAAATCGATAAGGGAATCGGGCCGGTGGACTCTGGCGCTGGGAGCCTGCGGCGGACCTGGCAGGGCGGCTCAGCTGCCCGAGTTGTCAGTCCACGCCGATCTGGGTGGAACTCTCGGAGGCTTCTTGCGGGGCGCTCTCGCGGATCGAATGCAACGCCAGGAACAGAGTCAACGCGGCCAAGGGCATGAGCAGCCACGGCCACATCGCCGGGCGGCGATCGGTCACGTGGGGAAGCACGGGATTTGAAGACTCTGCGGTCACGGACGCGGAAGCCTACGCCCGCGGCCGGCGACCGGCAATAGGGCCGTCCGGGGGCCGGCGCGGGACCGAAGACGGCTCACAGAATCGGCTGGATCCGGGCCGTGGCGGTGCCCGATGCGATCCGCAGGAGAGCGACCGCCACGGGGAGGCTGAATCGCCTGGGTCCGGCGCTGCCCGGATTTACGAACAGGACCCCATTGCGCTCCGACACCGCCGGCTTGTGCGAGTGGCCGGCGATCACTACGCGGAAGCCCGAGCTGGCCGGATCCGCACCCAACTCCTTCAGGTCGTGCAGGACGTGGATCGACAAGCCCTCGATCTGCAGCGTCAGCTGCGTGGGGAGCCGTTTTGCCCAGGCTCCCTTGTCGTTGTTACCCCTGACGGCGTCGACGGGGGCGATCGAGCCCAGCGCGGCCAATATCTCCGGCCCGCCGATATCCCCCGCATGGATGATCCGCTGCACGCCCGCCAGGGCCTCGAGGGCCTGCGGCCGAAGAAGCCCATGAGTGTCGGAAATCAGACCGACCGTAACGTCGTCTGTCGGCGCGTGCGCCACAGGAAGTCCAACACGGCTGGGTGAACGGTCTGGATGCTGCCCCGGGGCGCCAACCCGAGCCGGCGCAGGCTGCGGCCGAAGGCGCGCCGGAACAGGGAAATCTGGTATTCGAACAGGGGGCTCTCCTGCAGCTGCGGGGGCCACATGACCCGGCTGCGAAAGGGCGGAGCGTTGGCGAGCTTCACCTCCAGCGAGGTGCCGAGCGCAAGACTCAACCACTGCAGTGCATCGTTGCGGCCCTGTGCGTAGAGCGACGCCTCCAGCCAGCTTCCCTGCGTGTCCGTGATCAGGCACAGCAGCCAGTCCTCCCCGCCGGCCGCCGTATCGCTGGTCGCTTCTCCGACACAGACGATGCGCTCGGGCCCAATGTCCCACGACGAGGAGCCACGGCGAAAGCCGAGACTCGCGCCGCCTACGATGAACTCCTCCGGGACCTGCGCGGAATACACTGGAATCGGCGGCTCTGTTAACGCGAGTACATTCCCAACAGCTCTGCCTTGGCGAGCGTGTTCGCGCTCACGTTGAATCCCACCAGAGCCGCCGTCGCGTCGGCCGGAACGTCCAGCTTCGCCACTTTCAGCGCGTACAGGCGGAGGTAGTAGTGGTGCGGCGCGCCAGGCGGCGGACAGGGCCCGCCGTAGCCGCTCGTTCCGAAATCGGTCCTGCCCTGGACGGTACCGCCCGGCAGGAGGCCCTTCCCGGCGTCGCCGGCGCCCGCGGGCAATGCCGTCACCGCCGCCGGAATGTTGTAGACGACCCAGTGCCACCAGCCGCTGCCCGTGGGCGCATCGGGGTCGTACATGAACAGCGCGAAGCTCTTCGTGCCAGCGGGCGCGTGGCTCCAGGAGAGCGCGGGCGATACGTTGTGTCCCGAACAGCCGAAGCTGTCATAGACCTGAGCTTCGGCGATCTTCCCGCCGGGAGCGATGTCCGGGCTCGTGAGTGTGAAAGCGCCGCCTGCCGCCGCGGCGGTCGCGGACTTGCCGTCGCCTTGCGGTGCGAGCGCACCGAGGACCGTTATCGAAAGGGCTGCGCCCAGGATCGCCGTTCTGCGCCACATCGTTGCGAACTCTCCAGCTTGGAATACGGAAGCGCGCAGTTTGCAGTGCCGGCGTCCTGGTGCATAGTCGGGAGAATGATGCAATCCCGGACGGCCCTGATCACCGGCTCGACGGACGGTCTGGGCGGCCAAGTGGCTCGCCGGCTGGCCGAGGCGCGGTTCACGGTTCTGATTCACGGCCGAAATCGGGAACGCGCCGAGAGCGTCGTGCGCGACATTCGCGCGGCCGGGGGTAGCGCGTTCTTCCATGAAGCGGATCTGGCGTCGCTGGAGCAGGTCCGTAGACTGGCCGAGGAGGTCATGCGTACCCAGGGGCGGCTGGACCTGCTCATCAACAACGCCGGGATCGGCACCGGCGGCCGTGGCGTCACGCGCGAGGTCAGCGTCGAGGGCTACGAGCTCAGATTCGCGGTCAACTATCTTGCGGGCTTCCTGCTCACGCACCGGCTCGTTCCGCTCTTGAAACAGAGCGTCCCCTCACGCGTGGTCAACGTTGCGTCCGCGGCGCAGTATCCTCTGGATTTCGGCAATGTGATGCTGACGCGCGCTTTCAGCGGGATGCGAGCCTACGCGCAGAGCAAGCTTGCGCAGGTGATGTTCACTTTCGATCTTGCGCGCGAGCTTGCGGGCAGCGGCGTCACCGTCAACTGCCTGCACCCCGCAAGCCTGATGGATACTCGGATGGTACGCGAATCGGGAATGAGGCCGACGAGTTCCGTGGACGAAGGCAGCGAGGCGGTCGTTCAGCTCGCGCTGTCGCCGGAGCTGCAAACGCAGACGGGGCTGTACTTCGACGCCACGCAACCCGCGCGAGCCCACGATCAGGCGTATGACGAGGCGGCGCGCCTGATGCTGCGGACGCTGAGCCGGGACCTCGTGGGGCTCCCGCCGCTGCACGCCTAGAGGGTCTTCGCATGGCCAACCTCGTCCCCGATGCCGCGAACCAGTCGACTGAACTGCTCGACTACAACCTCTTCACGACCAATCCGGCACTCGTCGATGCGCTCGCGCGCGAGGCTGGATCGGCCGAGCACGCCGGCATGGCGGCGCTCGGTGCGCGGCTGGGCAGCTCCCGGATGTTCGCCTTGGGCGATGCGGCCAATCGCAATCCCCCCACTCTGCAGCTCTTTGACCGCTTCGGCCGGCGACGCGACGAGGTCGAGTTTCATGCCTCGTGGCATGAACTGCTGGCGCGTCTCGTGGCAGAGGGACTCCACACCTCTCCGTGGGCAAACCCGGGCCCCGCTGCGCATGCGCGCCGTGCCGCAGGCTACATGCTCTGGGCCGAAATCGAGAACGGGACGCAGTGCCCCGCGACCATGACCTACGGAGCGGTCCCGGCGCTGGCGCGGCAACCTCGGGACTTCGCGGAATGGTTGCCACTGCTCCTGTCCCGCGAGTACGACTCGCGCTTCGTTCCCACAGGCGCGAAGCGGGGTGCGCTCATGGGAATGGGCATGACGGAGAAGCAGGGTGGCTCCGACGTCCGCTCTAACACCACTCGCGCGCAGCCCGCCGCGGCTCGTGGTCCGGGCTGCGAATATCGGCTCACCGGTCACAAATGGTTCTTCTCGGCGCCGATGTGCGATGCATTCCTGGTGCTCGCGCAGGCGCCCGGGGGGTTGTCCTGCTTCTTCATGCCGCGCTTTCTTCCGGACGCCACCGTCAACACCCTGCGGCTGCAACGCCTGAAGGACAAGGTCGGCAACCGCTCCAACGCATCCAGCGAAGTCGAATTCGATGCCGCCTACGGGGTGCTGGTCGGTGAGGAGGGGCGCGGCATCCCGACAATCCTCGAGATGGGCGTGTACACGCGCCTCGACAACGCCGTTGCTTCTGCGGGTCTCATGCGTCAGTGCGTCTCGCAGGCCGTTCACCACGCGCGCGAGCGAGCCGCCTTCGGGCGGCCTCTCATAGAGCAGCCGCTCATGCGCAATGTGCTGGCAGACCTTGCCCTGGAATGCGAGGCGGGGGTTGTACTCGCAATGCGCCTTGCCCATGCGTTCGACGCGCAGGATGACGAGGCGGAGCAGATGTTACGGCGCGTGCTGACGCCCGCGGCAAAGTACTGGCTCTGCAAGCGCGCGCCCTGCGTCGCCGCCGAAACGATGGAGGTGCTTGGCGGCAACGGCTACACAGAGGACGGGCCCATCGCACGGCGGTTCCGCGAGTCGCCCCTGAATTCGATCTGGGAGGGCTCCGGCAACATCATGTGTCTGGACGTGCTGCGGGCCCTGGCGCGTGAGCCACGCGCTCGGGAAGCGCTCGAGGGGATTTTCCGTGCGGCCCGGGGCAGCAGCCCGGAATTCGATCGCTTCACCGCAAGGCTGTCCGGTGAGCTCGATCTGTCCGTGGACGCAGAGCTGCGCGCACGCCGGGTGACAACAATGATCGCGCTCGCCGTTCAGGCAGCGGTGCTTCTCATGCACGGACCGACGCCGTCGGCCGAGGCGTTCGTGGCGTCCCGCCTGTCCGAGGGACCCCCCGCCGCTTTTGGAACGCTGCCGGCGGGAGCGAATCACGCTGCACTAATTGAGCGCGTGTTTCATGTTTGAGACAGTTGAGCCCAGGCTCAGCGCGTTCAATGCATGCAGACCCGGTGCTCCGGGGTGGGACTGCTCACGTAGCGGACGCACTGCGCCCTTTCATGGGCGACCCGGCACGCATCTGTCCGCCGTAACCGCCCAAACTCCTGATATTCTGTTAAATCATCGGGTTCCGGGAGGAAATGCTCCCGCCCGGAGCGCTGCATTCGATAGAAGCGAACGAATCTCCCGCTCACCGTGCGAGTACGGTACCGAGCCGCCCGTCTGGGAGCGGTAGCGAATGGAAGCGGGCACAGGAGTGGAGTCGCTGCGAGCGACGTCAACGGGGACGCACGGGAATGGTCATGAGGAAAACGAGACAAAAAACTCATCTCACGCCGAACGAGGTCGCCGAGCTGCTGATGGTGAATCCGGTGACGGTGCGGCAGTGGGCATCGCGCGGCCTGCTGCGGTCGCTCACCACTCCGGGAGGCCACCGCCGCTTCCTGCTCAACGACGTGGAGGAATTTGCCCGCAGCCGGGGTGCCACGCCGGTTGCGCGCCGTTCGGGCCGTCCCGATCGGGTGTTGGTCGTCGACGACGATCCGAATATCTGCCGCTCGATCGCGGACCTGATCCGGCGGCACGCGCCGCACGTGGAGACCGAGACGGCATGCGACGGCTTCGAGGCGGGCGCGAAGGTGGAGTCGTTTCGGCCGCATGCCCTGGTGCTCGACCTGATGATGCCCGGGATGGATGGATTCGAGGTCTGCCGCCGGCTGCGCGAGCGTCCAACACTGAACCACATCCGCATCGTTGCCATCACCGGATTCGCGAACGCCGAGAACGTCGAGCGAGTGTTGGCGGCGGGCGCCGACGCCTGCCTGCCCAAGCCGCTCGACTCGGACCGTCTGGTCGCCGAGCTGGGCCTCGTCGAACCGAGCTCCGGCACGCCCGAGTGATCTGGTTGCTATCGCGCGCCCCGTGACGATATCCGCGGGGTCCGTGATGAGCTTCGACCGCAACTACTACCAACGCTATTACTACAACCCACGCACGGCAGTCACCGACCGTCGTGAGATGCGCGCGCGGGCACGCCTCATCGCCGCGTACGTCGAGCATGTCGGTTTGCCGGTGCGACGTATTCTTGACGCGGGATGCGGAACGGGATTGCTGAGGTCACCGCTGCGGCGGATGCTGCCGCGTGCCACCTACACGGGGCTCGAGTCCAGCGAGTACCTTTGCGGCCGCTACGGATGGGAACGAGGGGACATCGAAAGCTTCCGCAGCCCACCCTTCGATCTGGTGATCTGTTACGACGTCTTGCAGTACCTCGAGACCAGCGTGGCACGGCGGGCACTCGGCAACCTGTCGCGCCTGTGCCGTGGCGTGCTCTATTTCACGGCTCTGACGCGTGCGGACTGGGAGCACAACTGCGACCGCAGCCGCACCGATTCGAATGTGCATCTGCGCAGCGCGCGTTGGTACCGCACCGCGCTGCGGCGCACTTTCAGCGAGGTGGGCGCAGGCTTCTGGATCCGTCGCGGCGCGCCGCTCACGGTCTGGGAGCTGGAATCAACCTGACGCCTCCGGTTGCTGCTGCGGCCGACGGCTGCGGAACAGGGGATAAAGGGGTAAGCCGAGCAGGATCAGGAGCAGCGTTGCCGTGGATTCCGCGGGGCTCGTCATGAAGGCGTTCACGACTATCCATCCCATGACCAGCGCGAATACGAGCGGCACGAAGGGATATCCCCACACACGGTAGGGTCGGGGAGCGTTGGGCAGTCGCCGGCGCAGCACGATGACGGACAGCGCGACGGGAATCCAGAACACGGCGTAGGACAACACCGCCATGTTGGTGAGCTGATCGAAGGTCCCCGAAACGGCCAGCAGCGCCGCCCAGACGCTCACCAGCACGATGGACGTGACCGGCACCCGTGACTGCGGGCTCAGCCGGCCGAAGGCGGCGAAGAACAGTCCGTCACGCGCTGCCGCATACGGCACACGCGCGCGCGCAAGAATGGTTCCGTTGAGAGCGCCGACCGAGGAGATCAGGAATATCAGGGCGGCGATCGGCGCAGCCCGGTTGCCGAGAAAGGTCTGCACGGCGCGGCCGGCGACCGATGGGGCTTCAGGGTAGGCGTTCGAGTTTGCAGTGGCCACCTGCCAGAACGGCAACGCGTACAGGTAGGCGACGTTGATGAGCAGGTACAGAGCCAGCACGAGCACTGTGCCACCTATGATCGCGCGCGGCAGGTTTCGATCGGGCCGTCGGACTTCGCTTGCGGCCATCGGCAGGAACTGCCAGCCGCTGTAGGCCCAGAGCGCGGCGAACATCGCTGCTCCGAATCCGCTCAGGCCGCCCGTCTGGGCTGCGGGCAGCGGTGCGAGATTCGACCAGTCGCCCCCGTCGCTGAAGAAGAGAGCGCCCGCAGCTACCGCGACGATGGAAAGTGCCTTGATTGCGGTGAGCGCCGTCTGCACGCGACCGCCGAAGATGACGCCCGCGCAGTTGATGATGGCGAACAACGCGATGACACCGACCGCGATGAGCTGGCGCATGCCCAGTTGCAGGGTGTACGTCGAACCGAGCACATGCACGGTGCGCTCGAGCCACACTCCGTCGATCCTGTGGATGTCGGCCAGAAAGATCGCCACGGCCGCTCCGTAGGCAGCGATGCTCGCGCCGCCGACGAGGAAACTGTTGAATACGTAGAGAAAACCGGGCACGTCGCCGAAGGCTGCCCGCAGGTACACGTACTCGCCTCCAGCGTGCGGCAGGAGCGCTCCGAGTTCGGCAAAACTGAGCGCCCCCAGCATCGCCACGATGCCGGCGACTGCCCACGCGCCAAGCACCAGCGCGGGCGTGCCCACCGCCTGCGCCATGACGGCCGCCTTGAGGAAGATTCCAGTGCCGATGGTGATTCCGACGACCATGGAGGTTGCATGCACGAGCGTCAGGTCGCGGCGCGGCTCGGCCTCGAACGGGGACGGTGCGGCAGACGAAGGCGCCGGGACAGACGAGGGCGCCGGATGGGTGCGTTGCATGACCCAAGGGTAACGGAATACCGGCCGGCCGGTATAATCGGCGGCCTGAGCCGGCGGCAACTCGGGCCGCGGCGGACGAGGCCATTGTCATGTCTGAACATGAGTATTCAGCGGTGATTCGCTGGGAACGGGGCGAGGCCGTCTTCACGGACAATCGTTACAGCCGTGGGCACACGTGGCGGTTTGATGCCGGAATCGAGGTCGCAGCTTCCTCCTCGCCGCACGTCGTACGTCTTCCCTTCTCCGTCGAGACCGCGGTCGATCCTGAGGAAGCGTTCGTCGCAGCGCTGTCGAGCTGCCACATGTTGACGTTTCTGTATCTCGTTGCGAAGCGCGGGTTCAGGGTGGATCGCTACATCGACAGCGCCACGGGCGTCATGGGGAAGAACTCCGCTGGCAGACTCGCCATGACCCGGGTCACGCTTCACCCGGACATTGCCTTCTCAGGAGAGAAGCTGCCATCGCGCACCGAGCTGGACGAGCTGCATCGTCAGGCGCACGAGGAGTGTTACATTGCGAACTCCGTGAACACGGACGTGCGCTGTGAGCCGGTCTACGCTGCCTGAAGGCGCCGTGCCGTTCAAGGACCACTTCTCGACGCTCGCGTCCGTCTACTCCGAGTTCCGGCCTACCTATCCGGACACGCTGCTCGATTTCGTCGCGGGATTGTGCACTCGGCGTGACCTCGCCTGGGACTGCGCCTGCGGGAGCGGACAGGCCACGATGGCGCTTGCAGAGCGGTTCGCCCGCGTCATCGCGACGGATGCCAGCGCAAAGCAGCTTGCCGCAGCCCCGCAACACGCGCGAGTCACGTATCGGGTGAGCCCGGCGGAGAATAGCGGTATCGAGTCCGAGTCCGTGGATCTCGTGGTGGTTGCGCAGGCGGTTCACTGGTTTGACCTCGAGCGCTTCTACGCCGACGTCGCACGCGTCCTGCGGCACGCCGGCGTGCTCGCGCTATGGTCTTATGGGGCGCTGCAACTCGAGACGGATGCCGTCAACCGGATCGTTCAGGAGTTCTATCACGACACGGTCGGGCCCTATTGGCCGCCGGAGCGGCGCATCGTCGAGGCCGGCTACGACCAGCTGCCTTTTCCGTACCCCGACATCCCGGCGCCGCCGATCAGCCTCGAGCAGCGCTGGACGCTCCCCCGGCTGCTGGGATACCTGCGCAGCTGGTCGGCGACCGGCCGCTACATCGAGCGTCATGGCAGCGACCCGGTCGCCGCCCTGCAGGCGCCCCTCGGCCGGATCTGGGGCGAGCCGGATCGCGAGCGGCTGATCGTGTGGCCGCTCACTTTGCGCGTGGGCCGCAAACCCTGATCATCGGCTGCGCGAAACCTTTATCCTTGCCGTCAATGGGCGAACTACCGCGCACTCTCATGACCTTCCGCGATGGGGTCAGCTGCCGGCGCGAGCCGGAAGGGCCGCTGGGCCTGACCCTGTTCGGCAGGACCCGGGAC